>MDTE01137102.1_pt1 | contig 99022 bp, 95 predicted proteins | sample 811231 | NCBI WGS metagenome assembly MDTE01 (sample SAMN05326651, study PRJNA326480) | marine metagenome | isolation source: seawater | place: Indian Ocean: Red Sea | collected 2010 | reverse complement strand
TAGATATACAAAAAAATATCTTGATAGAAGATGAAACTTTAACGTCAGATATCATCAACGATATTAATTTAATACTTAAACATCCATCAGTTGGTTCGAAGATGTTTTTAATAACCATTGGAGATAGAACGGTGGGAGGTTTAATAGCAAGAGACCAACTCATTGGCAAGTATCAAGTGCCAACGTCAAATTTTAGTATGACCTCTAGATCATTTATAGATACTACGGGTGAAGTGATAGCATTAGGCGAGAAACCAACTCTCGCCATTGTTGATCCCGCTGCATCTATGAGAATGGCATTGGGTGAGGCACTTTTAAATTTAATTGGTGCACCTATCCAAGGACTTGATAGGGTAGCTTTATCAGCAAACTGGATGGCTGCAGCAGATTATGACAATCAAAATATTGCATTACGAGAAGGGGTAGAATCCCTTTCTAAAATTTGTTGTGATTTAGGAATTGCTATTCCTGTAGGAAAAGACTCCTTATCGATGAAGACAACATGGAAAGAAAAGACGCAAATATATGAAGTCATCAGCCCATTATCTGGAATTATTACTGCAGTAGCGCCTGTTACAGACACTAGAAAAGCCATAACCACCGAATTAAACCCCACTAGCGATTATGATTTATATGCTATTAGATTAAGTAAAAAGATGCGAATGGCCGGATCAATATATTCCATTGTAAAACAAGCATCATTTAATGAAACTCCTGATATTGATGATCCTAAGAAGTTTAAGTTATTGTTTGATGCAATACAGAAGTTTATTGTTAATGGTGACATCTCCACCATTCACGATATATCTGATGGAGGTTTGTTTGTAACACTATGTGAGCTAGCATTTACTAACAAGTTAGGTTTAAAGATTGAGCTTGAGTCATCGAAGGATGATATTGATAAAGAGCTTTTTAATGAAGAGCTTGGTTTAGTCATCCAAATCGCAAAGAATAAAGAATCTGTCCTTGCAGAGGTTGAAGCTCTCGGTTGTTTAATTAGAAAATGTGCAGAGCTAGATCAAAATAGAGTCTTAGAGATCTTAGATACAAATGGAGATTGTGCATTTAAGTCCTCTATTGCAGATTTAGAAAAGACTTGGTTGTATACATCAACAGAGATTAGAAAGTTAAGAGATAATCCTGATGCAGCAGTTTCAGAACAAGCAATCATAAGTAATCCAGAAGAATATGGGTTAACTGCAGAAGAAAACTTTAAATACAGTCAAGCTGTACCAACATTTATCAATACTACAAAACCTAAAGTTGCCATCCTAAGGGAGCAAGGTATCAATGGTCAGTCAGAAATGGCAGCAGCATTTACACTGGCCGGTTTTGAGGCACTCGATGTCCACATGCAAGACATTTTAGATGGCTGTGAGAATCTTAAAAATTATACTGGTATTGCTGCTTGTGGAGGATTTTCCTATGGCGATGTTTTGGGTGCTGGAGGAGGTTGGGCATCTACGATTAAATATAATTCTCTAGTGCGTGATATCTTTCAGACTCATTTCAATGACTCCAATAAGTTCACCTTCGGAGTATGTAATGGTTGCCAAATGATTTCACTATTAAAAGATTTGATTGTAGGAGCTGAGAGTTGGCCAAATTTTACTCATAATTTATCTGATCAGTTTGAGGCACGTTTATCGCAGGTTAAAGTTCTTCAATCTGATTCAGTATTACTAGAGGGTATGTCTGGCTGGTTGTTACCAGTAGCAGTTGCTCATGGTGAAGGTCGAGCAATACTTGATGAATCTAGCTACCAATCCTTATTAGATAAACAACAAATTGCAATGAATTTTACTAATGCAAAGGGAGATAGCACTGAAAAATATCCCCTAAATCCTAACGGCTCATCTTTTGGTGTTACAGCTTTAACTGCTGCAGAGGGGCGAGTGACAATTATGATGCCTCATCCTGAAAGAGTCTTTAGAGCCTCACAATTTTCTTGGAGACCAAAGCATTGGAAAGAGTTTTCTCCATGGATGCAAATATTTATAAATGCAAGAAAATTTTTAGAATAATGTTTAAATTAATATATTTTGTACCGTCTACATATTTAGAGACTACTAAAGATGCTTTATTTGAAATTGGATGTGGAACCATAGGTAACTATTCGCACTGTTCATGGGAAACTTTAGGTAAAGGTCAATTCTTGCCATCTAAAGCATCAGATCCATTCATAGGCAAGTGTGAAGATTTAACTAAGGTTGAAGAATATAGAGTTGAGATGCAATGCCCAGAAGATCTGATCTTAAGTGCAAAAGAAACTTTACTTAAAATTCATCCTTATGAAACTCCTGCATATGAATTTATTAGACTCGAAGATATTTAATTTAGGTTAATTTAATATCTTCTTCTCGAAATTTAAATTTGCCAGATGGTTTATCCTCAAAGTAATACCTAAGAGTTTTTGTAACTGTTGGAAATGCTATCTCTTTCCAAGGAATTTCATTTTCACTGAATAATTTAACTTCGGAACTTTCTTGAGTGGGACCAAAATCTTGATTTATCAGCTTAGCAATATAAAAAAAATGAACTTGGCTGATATGGGTTAAACTAAATGCTGTATAAGGCTGCACTAGTTCTACCTCAGTACCAGTTTCTTCATAAGTTTCTCTTAATGCGCCTTCTTGCATAGTTTCAGAATTTTCCATGAAGCCAGCTGGCAATGTCCATAAGCCAAAGCGGGGTTGTATATTTCTTTTGCATAACAATACCTTGTCTTCATGCGCACATAACGCACCTAGAATTAAGTTTGGATTTGTATAAAAAATACTTCCACATTCTTTACAACAAAACCTCTTTAAGTTGTCTTCTTCGGGTATCTTGAATTCAAGGTCTTTACTACCGCATTTTGAACAATATCTCAAATCAGCTCCTAACTAGAGAATAAATTTCATTAAGCAGTTAAACTTAACGAAATGATAAAGGACATTAAGTATAAACTAGAAAGGGAAATTTTAGAAAAACCTTCAGACAAACCTAGAGCAGCAGTTTTAATTGGTATTTTAAATTTTGATGAATATCAAAAAAAACCTGAATTAATTTATACTCAACGATCAGGTGAAGTATCAACACACTCCAAAGAAGTAAGTTTTCCTGGTGGTAAACAAGATAAAAGTGATAAAAATCTTTTTGATACTGCTACAAGGGAAGCTAATGAAGAAATTAATCTTAATCCAGAAGATGTTAACTTTCTTGGCCAAATGAATTATGTCATTTCAAGACATGATATAGAAGTTAGCCCTATAGTCGTTGAGGTAAATAAAGCCCAAGACTTTTTACCAAATGAGGAAATAGCAGATATCTTTACAGTGCCTATAGAATTCTTACGCGATCATGACAACATCACTAGAGAACTAATTACGAGAGATGGTTCAAAATGGCTAATTCCCACATGGTACATTAAAGACCAAAAAATTTGGGGATTGACTGCAATTCTTACAATAAATTTTTTAAACTTATGTTTTGATGCTGATATAAGAATTGAGGCAGGCTAAATATGATTATTGAGCTTGAAGGGAAAAAACTTACTACTTATTCTGAAGACTATTGGATTGCTCCAGATGCAACGGTTATAGGTGATGTTAGGATGGCAAAAGATTCTAGTATTTGGTTTCATTGCACAGTGAGAGGTGATAATGAACCTATTACTATTGGTACAGGTAGCAACATTCAAGATAATTCCGTTATACATACTGATCCTGGGTTTAAGTGCACTATTGGGGAATTTGTTACTGTAGGTCATATGGCGATGTTGCATGGATGTGAGGTTGGAGATGGAACTTTAGTTGGAATTGGCGCTGTCATACTAAATGGCGCAAAAATAGGAAAAAATTGTATTATTGGAGCAAAAGCCTTGGTTACTGAGGGCATGGAGGTCCCAGATGGTTCAATGGTTCTAGGAGTGCCAGCCAAGGTTAAGAAAGAGTTAAGCTCTGAAGAGCAGGAAATACCATCATTAAATGCACATTATTACATTGAAAATTACAAAAGATATAAAACTTTATTGGATACTTAGCCCATATGAATACCAAAGAGATTAATTATTTTGATGACAAGATAGAATGTCATGGATTGTTAGCTATTCCTGAAAGCAATGAGAAAGCTCCATTAGTGTTGATAGCTCATACTTGGAAAGGTCGATCAACATTTGAAGATAATAAGGCTGTAGCGATATCCAAGTTAGGCTATGCAGCTCTCTCTATAGATGTCTTTGGAGGAGGTGCAAATGGTTCAAACGTTGAAGAAAATCAAGCATTGATAGAACCTTTTATTAATGATAGAAAAATGTTTAGAAAACGTTTGATTAGCGCAATTGAATTCGGGCAGAATATTGAAGGCATTGATGGGAATAAAGTTGCTATTATGGGGTTTTGTTTTGGTGGGTTAGCCGCAATTGAAGTTGCTAGATCAGGATACAATATTTCTGGCTGCATCAGCTTCCATGGCTTATTAAACAGGTCTAATGAATCCACTAATAAGATCAATACAAAACTACTTATTTTGCACGGCGAAAGAGATCCTATGGTTCCTCCAGAAGAAGTTATTAAATTTCAAGATGAAATGACTAAATCTAATGCTGATTGGCAATTCATTAGTTATGGAGATACGTTCCACGCATTTACAAATCCTGATGCTAACGACCCTGGCATGGGAACTGTTTATAATAAGTTAAGCGATGAACGTTCTTGGAATGCGATGAAGATTTTTTTAGAGGAAGTGTTTAGCTAATGTTAACAAGTGAGATAAGAAAAAAGTTTTTAGATTACTTTAAGGGCAATAATCATAAGATCATAGAATCTAGCTCCTTAGTTCCAGGTAATGATGAAACATTATTATTTACAAATGCTGGGATGGTCCAGTTCAAAGATGTATTTTTAGGAACCGATCAAAGAACATACAAGCGAGCAACCACTGCACAACGATGTATTAGAGCTGGCGGCAAACACAACGACTTGGAGAATGTAGGTTACACGCTAAGACATCATACCTTCTTTGAAATGCTCGGAAACTTTAGTTTTGGTGACTATTTTAAAAAAGAAGCTATTCAATTAGCATGGAACTTTTTAACCGAAGAGTTAAACCTAGAAAAAGAAAGGTTATGGGTATCAGTATTTGAAAGCGATGATGAGGCTGCCAAGATTTGGTCCTCTGAAATTGGAATACCAACTGACCGCATCATTAAGTTGGGAGAAGAGGATAATTTTTGGTCGATGGGTGATGTAGGGCCATGTGGACCATGTTCAGAAATTTATTATGACCATGGCGAGGAATATTCTGGCACCCCCCCAGGCTCCCCTGGTAATGATGGAGATAGATTCGTGGAAATATGGAATCTAGTGTTTATGGAATTTAATCGCGATGCCGATGGAAAACTGCACCCACTTCCTAAACCCTCTGTGGATACAGGGATGGGCTTAGAAAGAATGGCTGCAGTTATGCAAGGCGTTGCTTCAAATTATGATACCGATATATTCTTAAATCTTATTAAAGCATCTGAAAAACTTATTAAATCTCCAGGAGCATCATCACATCAGGTAATTGCAGACCATATTAGGAGTGTTAGCTTCTTAATTGCTGATGGAGTCATTCCTTCAAATGAGGGCAGAGGTTATGTTTTAAGAAGAATTATGAGACGAGCTATTAGGCATGGCTATAAATTAGGAGTTACCAAACCATTCATGCATAAGTTAGTTAAGCCTTTGATTAAGGATATGGGAAGTGCTTATACAATGCTTTCAAAGAAAGAGAAATTCATAACTCAATCCATATTAGATGAGGAAAATAAATTCTTAGAGACCCTTGATAAAGGAATTAGAATACTTGATAAGGAAATAAAACAACTTAAAAAGAAAATCATACCTGGCAAATTAGTATTTAAATTGCATGATACTTATGGTTTTCCTTATGATTTAACTGCAGACATAGCTAGGGAGAAAGATTTAAAGCTTGATAAGAAAGGTTTTGAAAAAAGTATGGATCAACAAGTTCAAAAATCTAAATCATCAAGTCAATTTAAGGTAAGTCAAATGGATCTATCAAAAATGAAAGAAACAAAGTTCTTGGGTTATGAGCGGTTACATGCTAATGCTAAAGTGCTTGGGCTATGGCAGGACAATAAGTTAGTTAATGAAGCAAAGCCATCATCAGAGTATTTTATAGTTGTTAATCAATCACCATTCTATGCAGAATCAGGAGGCCAAATTGGAGATCAAGGAAAATTTGCTAACTCTAAAGCTAAAGGCAATGTTGTCGACTGTATTAAAGAAGGTAAAGTTTTTTTGCATAAAATTATAGTTAAGGAGGGCCAATTAGCTGTCGGCGATAAATTGAAATTAGAAGTTAATGCCAGTCATCGCTACTCTGCTGCTGCCCATCATTCTGCAACACATCTAATGCATGCTGCTTTGAAGCATGTGTTGGGCGATCATGTGGAGCAAAAAGGATCTTTGGTAGATGCAACAAAATTAAGATTCGATTTTTCTCATCCTAAAGCTCTTTCAGAAGATGAAATACAAGAAGTTGAGTCTATTGTTAATCAGCACATCTTTGCTAATTCCGAAGTTCAAACTTCAATGATGAAATTAGATGAGGCTATTCAATCTGGTGCTGAAGCAATGTTTGGAGAAAAGTATGACGATGAAGTCCGAGTACTAAGCATGAGCAATGCATTTTCAGTGGAACTATGTGGTGGAACCCATGTCAAGCAAACCGGTGATATAGGGTATTTCATAATCTTAAATGAATCGAGTGTTTCTTCTGGAGTTAGAAGAATAGAGGCATGTGTAGGAAATCAGAGTATTAAATTTATTGCAAATATGAAGTCACAATTACAAACTATCTTAGGTTTACTCAATGTAGGCGGCGCAGAAGTTGAGTCTAAAATTAAACATCTCATATCTGAAAACAAGAGCTTAAAGAAAGGCAATCAGTCAAACGATCACGAATTAAAAATTGTCCATCAATCTATATCACAAATTAATGATTTTGAGTTAGTACTAATAGAAACAAATTCAACCAATATCCAAGATCTTAGAAAACTTGTTGACCAACAAAAATTGGATCAAAAGAAGAAATGCATCTTAGTTTACGGTCTTCAAAATACTAAAGTCACATTAGTTTGCGGATCCACAGATGATATCCAAGAATCTATTAAAGCAAATGAAGTTATTTCATTAATTTGTAAGTCTATAGATGGTAAAGGTGGAGGTCGTGTAGATTTTGCTCAAGGCGCTGGAACATCTAAAGATATGGATGAATTTATGACTTCTGTTACTAATATCGTACAATCTCTCGCTTAATACTAAAGCATACATTAATGGATACTCTTGTTTTAAAGTTTGGAGGCACTTCGGTTGGAACAACTGAACGTATTTCTTTGGTTGCTGATATTATTCAGAAATCATCTGAAGAAGCTTTTCCTGTTGTTGTTATATCGGCAATGAGCGGAGAAACAGATCGTTTAATTGAGCTGGCTGAGTCTTTTGGACCAGAGCCTAATGAACGTGAATTTGATGCTTTAATCTCAACTGGTGAGAAGGTTAGCTCTTCATTGGTTGCAATTGCTTTAAATCAATTAGGTATGAAAGCCAAATCATTATCTGCTGCTCAAATTGGAATGAAAACAACATCAAACTTCTCAAAAGCAAAGATACTGGACCTTAATAATCAAATTATTCTAGAAAGTATTGAAGACGGTTATATTCCAGTGATAACAGGCTTTCAAGGCATTACAGAGGGTGGAGACATGACCACATTAGGTCGAGGTGGTTCAGACACTACTGCCGTAGCAATTGCTGCGTCCATCAAGTCTATACGTTGTGATATTTATACTGATGTTGATGGTATTTACACTACTGACCCAAGAATAGTTCCAGAAGCTAAGAAGCTTGATTCTATAACGATGGAAGAAATGTTGGAGTTAGCTGGACAGGGTGCTAAAGTGGTTCAAATACGAGCGGTAGAATTTGCAAATAAATACCGAGTACCTGTAAGAGTCCTATCAAGTTTTGAGTCTGGATCAGGTACAAATATTTTATTGGAGGAGTCAGTCATGGAAGATGCAGTTATTAAAGGCATAGCTTCACAAACTGATCAGACTAAGTTTACATTGCATGGTGTTGTTGATACGCCTGGAATAGCTTCAGGTATTTTAAGTCCGGTTAGTGAAGAAGGAATTGAAGTCGATGTGATTGTTCAAAACGTTAGCGTATCAGGTAAAACTGATTTTACTTTTACAGTTTCAGACGCAGATAGATCAGCAGCTGAAAAGGTGCTAAAAGAAAAAATGGTTAATATTTCCTATGATGAATTAATTATTGATGAAGATATAGCTAAAGTTTCTTTGGTTGGTGTGGGGATGCGTTCCCATGCAGGAATTGCAAGCACAGCTTTTAATGCTTTAGCTGATTCGGGCGTCAATATACAAATGATTAGTACTTCTGAGATCAAGATTACTATTGTGATAGCTGAAGAGCAGCTCAAAGAAGCAGTTAGAACGCTCCATAAAGCCTTTAATTTAGGTGCTTAATGTTTGATTTAGTTCTTAAAAATGGAACCATAGTCAATGATGGAAAAGTATTTGAAGCTGATATAGCGATCACAAACGAACGAATTGAGCAGGTTGATTCCATGATAGCGAGTGAAGCCCATCATGAAATTAATCTTGAGGGAAAACATATTATTCCTGGATTAATAGATGATCAGGTGCACTTTAGAGAGCCTGGGCTCACTCATAAAGGCAATATTCAATCTGAAAGCAGAGCAGGTCTTGCAGGAGGAGTTACAAGTTATTTTGAGATGCCTAACGTTAATCCTACAACCACCAACCATAAGAATTTACAAGCTAAATTTGATTTGGCAGCAACTAAATCTCATGCTAATTATTCTTTTTATCTTGGAGCCAGCAATACAAATATTGATGAGATCAAGCAAATTGATAAAAAGCTTGCTTGTGGCATTAAAGTATTTATGGGCGCATCAACTGGAGATATGTTGGTAGATGATCCAGATGCTCTCGATGCAATTTTTAAAGAATCTCCAGTGAATATAGTCACGCATTGCGAAGATACTCCTATAATTCAAAGAAATGAAAAAGCTATCATTGATAAGTTTGGTCAAGATATAGATGCTAGCTTTCACCCCAAGATCAGAGATGCAGAATCTTGTTTGCGGTCATCTCAGTTAGCTCATGATTTAGCAACTAAGCATGGATCTAATCTACATATTTTGCACCTCACAACAGCAGATGAGATGAAGCTCTTAACTCAGGGTGAGATCAAAAATAAGAAAATAACAGGAGAGGTTTGTGTCCACCATTTATTCTTTGATGAGAGCTCCTATTCTGATCTTGGCAATCAGATTAAATGTAATCCCAGCATTAAATCTGCTCAGGATAGACTTGCTTTAATTAAAGCAGTTCAATCTGATAAGATTGATATTATTGCAACTGATCATGCTCCGCATACATGGGAAGAAAAGCAACAGGTTTATTTAGATGCTCCAAGCGGACTGCCTCTCATACAACACTCACTAAATGTATTATTAGATTTTTATTTGCAAGGTATTTTTAGCTTAGAGCAGATAGTGCAAAAGACCAGCCATAATATCGCTCAACGTTTTCAGGTAAAAGATAGAGGTTATATTAGAGAGGGTTACTATGCTGATTTAGCTATTATTGATCTTCAGGCACCCATTAAAGTTACTGAAGATAATATTCTATACCACTGCGGATGGTCTCCCTTCCTCAATCATAAGTTTGGTGGATCGGTAGATAGCACTATTATTAATGGCAATTTGGTTTATAACCAAGGTGCTTTGGTAGCTGATCTTCCATTGGGTCACAGAATTGAATTTGACAGATAATCATCACTTTGCAGTTGAAAAAGTTATAATTTTCAATCTTAATTACGGAGAGGTGGCTGAGTGGTCGAAAGCGGCACCCTGCTAAGGTGTTATACGGTTTACCGTATCGAGGGTTCGAATCCCTCTCTCTCCGCCAAGATATTTAAAGAATGGATTTATTAGTTGATATGTTTGTCTCATATTCTCCAAAATGGAATGTTTACTTATTGTTTATTTATTTAGTAATTCGTTCATATTTGCATATTAAACTAGTCAGTTTCGAGGATGGGGATAAGAGAATAGTTTGGTCTAAAAGATTTCCTCAATCCATTTTTATAGTAGATTCGTATATAACAGAACAAGGCGCCATGCGCGGAGGCCAGGTATTACATGTAATGGGGGCGATCTTGTTTATTCCATTTGCAATCTTTGTACATGATTTTTTTGCTTTTATTATCATGTCGAGTATGGGTTTATATTTAGTTGAATCTTACCATCATATGGCCACTGGATTTTTTATTTCGTACACAACATATATTGACATTTTATGTGGACATATGGATCTTTGTACTCATCCTTTGGAGTCTTTCTAAGCCTCCTATATTTTTCATTTATAATATTAACATGGCAAATATCTTAGAACTTATCTCCCAACATATAGCAGCCTGGAAGATGGTTTGGTTTGGCCTGATTTTTTGGGGCAGTATTTGTCATGCCATTGTTCAACGATATGAACTCTTTCAAAACATAGATTATGTGAGCTATTTATGTTTCTTATTTGGATTAGTCATTGGGCTGATTGCTAAGATGAGGGGTAAATGGATTTAAACTCACAAGACAAGGTAGCTGATGAATTCTCATTTGAGAGAGAAAAAGAAATAGCTTTAAGTTTTTCTAAGAGATTCCAGTGGGAAATGCTTTCTATTGGTCTCGGTCAAGCATTGGTGTGGCTTAGTTTATGGCCATTGGTGATGATGCAATATATGCCTTTATGGGTTGGTTTCTTAGTGGCAACATTGTGTGCTTGTCTTGCCTATCTGCCTTCTCATGAAGCTCAACATGGTAATTTTTCACGTGGACAGAAAAAAAGAAGGTGGATAGATGCTTTAGTGGGCCATGTTTCTCTTATTACTTTGATGTATCCATACGAAGTCTTAAGGGTCACTCATATGAAGCATCATGCAAATACTAATGACTCTGAAAAAGATCCTGATTATGGAACTTCTCATGCTAAATCTTTATGGCATGTTGCCTTGCTATCTTTAGACGGAAGCTCAACAGACTATGAAAAATATTTAGAAGTTTATGCTGATGATAAAGCATTTGTAGAACCATTTAAGCGTGGAGCAAGCATTTATTCTGTATATAGGTGTATTTTATTTTCTTTGGTAATTTGGTTTCCATTTGAAGCGCTTTTATTATGGTGGCTGCCTGCAAAAATAGGAGTGCTTTATACAACAGTATATTTTTCTTGGTATCCTCATCAAGAAACTGGTATTGGTAGATATAAGGATACACGTTTTTGGCAGAATGCTCTGCCTAGATATGTAACCCATTCAATGCAATTACATTTTGTTCATCATCTACATCCAAGCATTGGGCATTGGAGTGAACCTCAAGCAATTGTTGCACTCAAACCCTTTTTATTGGCAAGAGGTGTTCCGGGTGCTGATAAAATCCCTGATAAGATTAATTTTAAATCACTTATTAAGATAGCCGATTAAGAATCGCCCGACCAAGTTTCGGAGTCCATTTCAAATTCATAAGTATGGACTGATTCATCTCCTACAACCCAAGCATCATGTCCAGGAGCAATAGTGTAAGCTTCTCCAGGTCCAACCTCTTTTTCTGATCCATCATCATGGACAATCTTCATTCTTCCACTATGGACTACTCCAATATGACTTACCTGGCAAGAGTCTGTACCAGCAAGAGGCTTGTTACATACAGACCATTTCCATCCAGGTTCTAGGGTTATTCTAGTAACTCTTTTACCGCCAAAATCAACAACTTCAGCTTTTGCTAAGTTAGGTGCTTTAACTTCATCTGGGTTTTTAAATGATTTTATAAATATAGATTCAGACATCCCATGCTCCTATTATTTACTTATTTGTAACATACAATCAATTAACAGTAAATGAGCTGTCATGTTATATTACAAGGATCAAAACGAGGTTTTTAATATGCAATTTAAATCAATTTTTTTAATGATCCCTATGTTTTTTATTGTTTCATGTTCAAACAACAATGATTCAACAACATGGAGTGATCTAAAAGTAAATTTTTACAATGAATTTATGCCTTGCCAAGCAGGTCCAGATTATTCTCAGGCATCTTTATCAGAGATGATGGAAGAATGGAGAAATCTTATTACGGCTGAAGATCTTGTTGGTTCATGGGGCTATGCTCCTGCCAGTGATACAAATAGCAATAATAATGGTTGGTGGGAATTAAGCTGGGTTAGTAAAGAATCAGCAGATGCAGGATGGGAAGAATGGCTAGCCAATCAAGATGCACAAGCATGGGCAGCTAGATATGAATCTGTACTGCAATGTGATGGCGAAGAGAGAGTAGGTGCAGTCTTTGTATGGCCAAGAAACCCTGAAGGGACTTTTGGTGAATTCCCAGATAATGGTACTTTTTCATCTGCATTTTTTCCATGTACCTTCAATGAGGGCAAGGGTGAAAGTGATCTTGAAAATGTTCTTACTGAGTATAATAAGTGGTTAGACACTCTGGATTCGAATGCTGGAGCTTATGCCTTTGGGTTGTATTTTCCTGCCTTTGAGACCGAAACAGATATGATTTGGGGAAACTTTCATGAAAGTGTTGATACCATGAAATCTGGAAATGAAAGTTGGGAAGCCTCAGGAGGAGATGCTAAAGAATTGTTGGAAGCCACTCTATCATGTGACAACCCAGATTTATATAACTCGAGAGTGCTTTACGATCCAACTGATCCAAACTTCTCATAAAATTTAATGGGCGGCTTAGCTGCCCATAATTTACTTATGAAAGAACTATTTCCATATGTTGGTACTACAGTTATTGTGACTGAAGAGATGTGCGATTTTAATGGCCACATGAATGTAAACCATATTAAATCAGTTTTTGAGCAGGGCTGGGAATATGGAATGAAAGATTTTGGTTTTAACGAAGCATATTTTGAAGCAGGGTTTTCTTCTTTTACATTAGAAGATAATTATCGATTTACAAAAGAATTTCTAGTTGGAGATAAGATTTTCCCTAGATTTCGTTTGTTTAATGTTAATGAAAAGCTATTCCATATGATCGGAGCACTTTTTGATAAAGAAGGCAATCTTTCGGCGATGTATGAAACCGTTGAAGGACACATTGACATGTCGTTAAGAAAAATTACACCTATGAAGAAAAGTTTTTTAACTAATCTTTTTGATATTAAGCAGACTCATGATGCACTGGGCCAAATACCTTATGAGATCAGATTGAAGATTAGAGATTTAAATTAGTTACTACCTAATACAGCATCTGATACAAACGCATTATCATTCCTTTCTTGTTGGAACGTAGACACTGGACCATGTCCTGAAATAAAAGTTATATCTTTGCCTAAAGGCCATAATTTTTTTGTAATTGAATTAATAAGATCTGGATAACTGCCTCTTGGTAAATCAGTTCTGCCAATTGAACCACGAAACAAAACATCACCAACTATTGCTAGCTTGGAATCAGGGTGAAAAAACACAATGTGACCAGGAGTGTGTCCTGGACAAAATATTACATGCAGAGTTAATACACCTAATGTAATCTCATCACCATCTTTAAGCCATCTTGTTGGAGTGCAGTTTTGAGCTTCCATACCAAACATCTTGCCTTGTTCTTGTAGTGTATCTAGTAAGAAACTATCTTCCTTATGCGGACCTTCAATAGGTATAGCAAGATTCGTAGAAAGCTCTTGTGCAGCCCCCGCATGATCTGCATGTCCATGAGTTAATAATACCTTTTCAGGTATAAGATTATTGTCTTTAGCTATTTCCATCAAAATCTCTAAATCTCCTCCAGGGTCCACAAATGCACATTTATTTGATTGCGCGCAGTAAAGAATAGGAGCATTTTGTTGAAATGGAGTAACCGGATTTATTAGCGCTTTTAATGATGACATTGTTACAATGATATTCTATAAGAAAGGGAGAGTTAAATTGAAAGTAAAATCATTAGGCTATATTTTAATTGAAACTACAGATATATTGAAATGGGAAAGCTACGCTAATGAAGTTGTAGGCTTTATGAAGAATGATAAGTTAAGCGATTCAGATAATTTGTTCTATAAAATTGATGAGGAGCCTTTCAGGTTTCATGTCACCAAAGGCCCCAATGATCGATATGTACTTGGGGGTTTTGAGTTAGAAGATAAAGATGCATTTGAAGATGCTAAAAAAACCTTAAAGGACGAGGGTATTGACTATGAAGAACTTTCAAATGAAACCTCACAATTAAGAGGGGTGACAGAGTTAATACGCTTGAAAGATCCTGCCGAAAATACTGTTGAGTTATATTATGACAGAGCTGTCGATGATCAAAAATTTGTTTCAACTCAAGATATATCTGGATTTGTAACCCAAGGTTTAGGCCTAGGTCACGTTGTGTTTGGGACTTTATCGGTTGAAGAAACTCATGATTTCTATACTAATATTCTTGGTTTTGGAGACTCAGATATTATGCACATGAGAATTAGTCCTAATCCTGATGATCCTGAATCTGTATTATATTTTATGCATTGTGATAATCCACGACATCATACTGTCGCTGTTATGCAATCACCACCTCCACCATCAGGATTAGTTCATGTAATGGTAGAAGTCAATAAGTCTCAAGAAGTCGTGCATGCTTTAGATAGGGCTGTCAATCATAACGTTCATATCTCCTCAACACTTGGCCGCCATATGAATGACAAAATGTTTTCTTTCTATATGCAGACTCCAGCAGGTTTTATGCTCGAATTTGGTTGTGAGGGCATTCAGCCTGATTGGGATACTTTTGAAACTACCAACTCTGAGCTACCAAGTTATTGGGGCCATGTTTTTTCAATGCCAGAATAGATTAAATTGAATAAGGTAATTAATTCATCAGAGATTATTCAGTATTTTGAAAATGGCATGACCATTGGTATAGGTGGTTGGGGAGCAAGACGGAAACCCATGAGCCTGATTAGGGAGATTTGTAAGTCTACATTAAAAGATCTAACAATTGTTAGCTACGGTGGACCAGATGTTGGGATGTTATGTTCATCAGGAAAAGTGAAAAAGCTTATTTTTGGATTTGTATCTCTAGATCTGATTCCATTGGATGCTCATTTTAGAAATGTTCGCCAGATGGGCAATCTTAAAGATATCATGGAAGTTGACGAAGGGATGTTGCAATGGGGACTAAGAGCAGCAGCAATGAGATTACCGTTTTTACCAACTAGAGTAGGCCATGGTACAGATATATTAAAAAACAATCCCAAAATTAAATTTATTAAATCCCCTTATCGAGATCAGGAACAGCTAATTGCAATGCCAGCAATTAATCTTGATATTAGCTTATTGCACGTCAATCTTTCAGATCAAAAAGGTAATACTTTGATTTATGGACCGGATCCATTTTTTGATGATTTATATGCTCGAGCTTCTAAAAAGACCTTTATCTCGACTGATAAACTTATCGATACTTCGGAATTTAAAAAGGATGATCTTGCTTGTTTTAATAGATTTGAACGTAATTTAGTAGATGGTATTGTTATTTCTGAAGGTGGAGCACACCCAACCTCTTGCTCACCAGACTACGGCATTGACCTCGAGCACTTAAAACTATATTCAAAAAGCGTAAAAGATTTTAAAGAATATTCTGACAGATTTATTAATGTTAGCTTTAAGAACTATTTGGAGGCTGTTGGAGGGCTCAAAGAAATTAAATCAATTCCAGTAACAAAATTCTAATGACAAAATTAAAATATTCATTATCAGAACTATGCATTTCACAAGCAGCTAGAGCATGGCAAAACGATGGTGAAATTTTAGCAACCGGCATTGGATTATTGCCTAGAATAGCTGTGAGCCTCTCAAAAAATTTATATAACCCTGATTTAATGATGACAGATGGAGAGGCATTTTTAGTAGATAAACCCTATGCATTAGGATTAGGGATTGAACCAGCATTAGAGGGCTATATGAATTACTCAAGAGTCTTTGATCTTCTTTGGAGTGGAGCAAGACATGCAATGGTTACACCTACCCAACTTGATAGCCTTGGTCATATGAATATTAGTTGTATAGGTGACTATAATCATCCAAAAGTTCAGCTATTAGGAGTTAGAGGGTTTCCGGGAAACTCTATTAACCACAGGAACAGCATGTTTATCCCTAACCACAGCAAGAAAGTATTTGTAGATGGAAGGGTTGATATGGCTGCAAGTTTAGGCTTTGACTCTAAGGACTATAGCCCAGATATTGGCATTGTGATTACCAATTTATGTGTTTTTGATTTTAACGGAAAAGATAATGCCTTGAGATTGCTTTCTATTCATCCTGGACATTCATTAGAAGACATTAAAGAAAATACTGGTTTTAAATTTGACATTCTTTCCGAATCTGAAACAGAATTACCATCAGAGGAAGAATTAATGGTTATTAGGAATGACCTAGACCCTAAAAATTTAAGAGATAGTATATTTGGAGATTAATCATGGCAAGAGCTAAACCAACCGTTACTTATAGGAAAAAAGATCAAATAGCATGGGTAACCATGAATAGGCCCGAATACAACAATGCTCAAAATGGCAAAATGACCTATGATCTTGATAAAGCTTTTAAAAAAGCTGTTGATGATGATGATGTAAAGGTAATTGTTTTAAAGGGTAACGGGAAACATTTTTCTGCTGGACATGATATAGGTACTCCAGGTAGGGATGTAGATACAGAATATGATAGAAAAACTATGTGGTATGACCATACTAACAAACCAGGTGGAGAATTTTGGTATGTTAGGGAACAAGAAGTTTATTTGAATATGTGCAGGAGGTGGCGGGACATCCCAAAACCTACTATCGCTATGGTTCATGGAGCCTGTATTGCAGGAGGCTGTATGCTGGCATGGGTTTGTGATTTAATTATTGCATCATCAGATGCTTTTTTTAGAGATCCTGTTGTAAGAATGGGGATTCCTGGTGTGGAATATTTTGCCCATCCATATGAGCTGAATCCTAGGATTGCAAAAGAGTTCTTATTTTTAGGTGAGTCCATGACTGCAACAAGAGCTTATGAAATGGGCATGGTAAATAAAGTAGTTGACATAAAAGAATTACAGAGCGAAACCAATGCAATTGCTTTAAAGATTGCAGAAATGCCAAGATTAGGACTAACTCTAACCAAACAGGCAATTAATCATGCAGAAGACCTTCAGGGCAAAAGAAATGCAATGGAAGCAGCTTTTGCTTGGCATCATTTTTCACATGCACACAATGATTTAACTACTGGCAATGTTCTTTCAGGGTTTGATGCAAAAAAAATGGCTAAATCTCAAAAGAAGAAAAAAACTTCCAAGAAGAGAACGCAAAAGTAAAAGATTGAGTGAAATTTGAGTAGCAATATTCTAGGATCTAAATACCCAATAATTCAAACAGCTATGGGTTGGGTTGCTACACCTGAATTAGTGGCAGCTACATCTAATGCTGGAGCATTTGGATTTCTTGCATTAGCTACTGTTAGTGCTGATGAAGCAGGGAAATTAATACATCAAACAAAATCTCTTACTGATAAGCCCTTTGGTGTGAACTTTCATATGTTTCAACCTGGTGCTGATAGGATTGTCAAATTGGTCATAGAGAATAAGATAAAAGCGGTTAGTTATTCTAGAGCGCCAGTTCCAGAATATATTGAGCTATTTAAACAAAATAATATTCTATGTATTCCAACTGTAGGTGCTCTTAAGCATGCAATAAAAGCAGAAAAGTTAGGAGCTGATGCTTTAGTTGTTCAGGGTTCTGAGGGAGGCGGTCATACTGGAGAGACTCCCACAACTCTATTATTAAGCAGTGTTTTATCCAAAGTAGGCATACCTATATTTGCAGCTGGAGGATTTAAAGATGGTTATGGCTTAGCAGCTGCCTTGGTTTGGGGTGCTCAAGGTATAGCTATGGGAACTCGTTTTATGCTAACAGAAGAAAGCCCCGTCCCTAAAAAAACTAAAGATGCATATCTAAATGCTGAAGTTGAAGAAATAAAGGTAACTAAAAAATTTGATGGACTTCCACACAGGTTAATATTTAATGATTTTATAAAATCCATAGATAAATCTAATCCAATTAAGCTGTTTTTTATTTCTTTAAGATCTGCGTTGAAATATAAAAAACTATCTAATGCTAAATTCTCAGAAGTTTTTAAATCTTTTTTTGCAATGTTAAGGGGAGATGATTTAACAATTGCTCAAACAATTATGTCTGCTAATAGCCCTGCAATCATCCAAAGAGCTATGGTTGAAGGCAATCCAGATCACGGAGCAATGCCATCAGGCCAAGTTGCTGGAGTGATTGATAGCACGCCTTCTTGTCAAAATCTTATTCATGCAATCATGGACCAGTATAATGATGCTATAAGTAATTTATCAAAATGAAAGGATACAAATATGCCTATAGAGATTAAAATCAATAATCATATTGCTGTCATTGAATTCAACAATAGCCCAGTTAACGCTTTAAATTCATCAGAATGGTTGAGTCTAGCTAAGTCGATTGATGATATCTCATTTAATAACGATGTTAGAGCTTTAATTATTAGGGCCCAGGGTAAAGGTTTTTGTGCGGGAGTAGATATTAAAGAATTACAAGCAGATCCTGATAAAATCCATGCAGTGAATGACGGTTGTTGGAAAACAGCTCGTGCAATACATGTATGTAATGTTCCAGTAATATCAGCATGTCATGGCTTTGTTTTGGGAGGAGGAATACTGATAGCAGGATCTTCTGATATTGTTTTATCCACAAAAGATGCATATTTTGGTTTACCTGAGATTGATAGGGGTGCTCTAGGTGGTGGAGCACATCTAAAAAGATTATTTCCTTTACAAAGAGTCAGAAGAATGATGTTTACTGGAAAACCTATTTCTGCCAAGGAGGCATTTCAATTAGGAAGTATTGAGTCTCTGCATGATGATATTAATGAGTTGCACTATGCCGCTGAAGAACTAGCGAATGAAATCTCTAGTAAAAGTACTCTAGCAGTGAAACTAGCAAAAAAGGCTTTGAATCAGATTGAACAAGGTGATGTTGATGAACAGTATAAATCTGAACAAACCTTTACATTAGAGCTATATAAATCTAAAGATTCGCAGGAAGCTAGAGATGCTTTTGTTGAAAAAAGAGACGCAAGCTTTAATGATGATAACTAGTTTTACAGATAAACAGAAAGATTTTAGATCTGAGGTTAGAAATTGGTTTCAATCTAATACTCCGAAGAAACCCCTGCTTTCATTAGATACTCAAAAGGGATTTGAGCAACATAGAGAATGGGAACAAAAACTCAGCAAAGGTAATTGGTCTATGGTTACATGGCCGAAAGAGTATGGTGGTAGAAATTTAGATTTAATTCAATGGTTAATTTTTGAAGAGGAATATTACAGGGCTAATGCTCCTATCAGGGTTAATCAAAATGGCGTATTTCTTCTCGGCCCAACTTTAATGGAATATGGTTCAGATGAACAGAAAAAAACTTTTTTAAGCGCGATGGCTGAGGGTAGGCACATTTGGGCTCAGGCTTGGTCAGAACCTGGAGCAGGTAGTGATATGGCAGCAATAAGGACTAATGCAATAAGGAATAAAGATAAATTTATTATTAATGGCCAAAAGACTTGGTCTTCAAGAGCAACATATGCTGATTGGGCTTTTGGGCTCTTTAGAAGTGATCCTGATGCTACTCGCCATCATGGCCTTTCTTTTATCTTAGTCCCTCTATCTTCTAAAGGGGTAACTGTAAGACCGATCCCTCAGTTGGATGGCGAGCCAGGATTTGCTGAAATATATTTTGATGATGTTGAAGTACCAATTGAGAACCTAATAGGTGAAGAAGGTTCTGGTTGGAGTATAGCAATGGCAACCGCTGGTTTTGAAAGGGGCCTAATGTTAAGAAGTCCAGCTAGATTTCAAGAAACAGCATCTCGCTTAATGAAACTTTTTTTTAAGAATAAAGGTCGATTATCTGCCACGATAGAATCCAATGTAATTGATTGTTGGATTAAGGCCGAAGCATATGCTCTAAACATCTATCAAACTGCCTCTAATATCATGGCAGGCAATAAGATAGGACCTGAATCGAGCTTAGGAAAAGTCTTTTGGTCAGAGCTTGATCATAAAATGCACCAAACAGCAATGCATATTTTGGGTACTGCAGGAGAACTTAAAAACGATCAAGCTGATAATGCAGCGGAATGGATCAAAGGTTATATGTTTTCTTACTCTGGACCAATATATGCTGGAACCAATGAAATTCAGAAAAATATTATTGCTGAAAGATTATTGGGCTTACCGAGATAAAGGATGGATTTTACATTTTCATTAGACCAAGAACAATTTAAAGGTTCAGTGAGAAGTTTTTTGTCTGATAAGGTCACCACTGAAGACATTAGAAAATCATGGGAAACCAATGATGCTTTTAATTTAGACAGATGGAAATCATTAGGCAGTCTAGGGGTATTATCAGCCAATCTCAAAGAGTCTCATGGAGGTTTAAATGTGGACTATGTTGCGATGGCTTTAATAGCTGAAGAAATGGGCTATTATGGTTTACCTGAACCAGCTGCTGAGCAAATTTTTTTGACTAACTCTGTTTTAAATTACCTTGATAGCTCACAACTAGACAATATATTGTTTGAGAATGCCTATATTGGATTCTCTCACCCTTTATCACCTTATATATTATCTGCACATAAAGCATCCGGCATAATTTTTTATGAAGAGCCTCATTTTAATTTTCTGCCTTTAGATCAATGTGTGTTAGAGAACCTTGAATCAAACGATCCATCAAGAAACCTGTTTAGGATTAAAAAACTAAAGAGAGAACCAATGTGTTTAAAACATAAATTTAAGAACTTAAATAAGTTTATCGAATCTTCTGGCATGTTGATGTCTTCAGCATTACTGCTTGGTTTAAGCAGAAGAATGTTAGATTTAACAAAAATCTATGTTAATGAAAGAGAGCAGTTTGGAAAGCCTATTGGTTCATTTCAGGCTGTAAAACACATGCTCGCAGATGCTGCAATCAACATAGAATTCTCTAAGTCTTTTATTTATAGAGCAGCATCCAGTTTAGATACTATGCATTCAATGATGCAACTTCATTCTTATCAAGCAAAATATATGTCAATGCAAGCATCAGAAATAGTGACGAAGAATTGTCTTCAGGCTCATGGGGCAATGGGGTATACATGGGAAATGGATTTACATATTTTTGCTAGACGCGGCTGGTCTTTAAAAGGAATTTGGGGAGACCAATCATTTTTAGAAAATAATATTCTAAGGAAGCTAGAAAATGATTTGCCAAATTTGGGTTCTACCTATACATTCATGGATAGTTAGTTATGAGAAATGCCTACATAGTATCAGCCTTGAGAACGCCGATTGGTAGAAAGAAGGGCTCACTTGCAGATGTTCATCCTGCAGATCTTGGCGGCGTTGTTATTAAAGAAACTTTTAACCGAATTAAATTAGATCCTGGTCTTGTTGAAGATGTCATTTTTGGGTGTGTTGATACTGTTGGCCCTCAAGCTGGAGACATAGCTAGGACTTGTTGGCTGGTTGCCGGATTGCCTGAACATGTTCCAGGTACAACCATTGACCGTCAATGTGGATCTTCTCAACAAGCAGTTCATTTTGCTGTTCAAGCTATTATGTCTGGTACTTCTGACATCATACTTGCTGGCGGGGTTCAAAATATGAATATGGTGCCTATTTCTTATGCTATGTTAGCAGGCCAAGATTTAGGTTTTGATAATCCATTTACAAGTTCTCCGGGATGGATAAATAGATATGGTAATGGCGAGGTTAGTCAATTTAAATCAGCTAATATGATTGCTAAGAAATGGGATATACGAAGAGATGAGATGGAGGAGTTTGCATACAACAGTCATGCCAAAGCGATTCAATCAATTAATACAGGGATTTTCAAGGATGAGATAGTACCTGTTGGGCTTTTTGATACAGATGAAACACCAAGAATAGATACCACAAAAGAAAAAATGTCTGAACTGCAACCACTTATAGAAGGAGAAACTATTACTGCTGCTATTTCTTCTCAAAATGCTGATGCAGCTGCGTGCTTATTAGTTGTATCTGAAGAAGCACTAACAAAATATGATCTCACACCTTTGGTTAAAGTGTCTCATATAAGCGTAAGGGCAGATGACCCTATTTGGATGTTAACTGCCCCCATCCCAGCCACAAAATATGCACTATCTAAGATGGATATAAAATTATCTGACATTGGCAGAGTAGAAATTAATGAAGCATTTGCTTCTATACCAATGGCATGGCAGAAAGAATTTGATTATCCAATAGATCAAATCAATGTTCATGGAGGTGCAATAGCTCTTGGGCATCCTCTTGGTGCTACAGGCGCTCGGTTGATGACAACCCTAGTCCATGAAATGAGAAGATCTAATATTCAATTTGGTCTTCAAACTATGTGTGAAGGTGGGGGCCAGGCAAATGTTACTATTCTGGAGAATTGCGAATGACAGACTTAAAGAACCCAAGCTACTTTAACAGCACTAATCTTTTTAAAGACAAGTCTATAGTGATAACTGCTGCAGCAGGATCAGGCATAGGTTTTGCAACAGCCAAAAGATTCTTAGAAGAAGGCGCAAATGTTTTTATTTCTGATTCTCATTCTGAAAGGCTAGATCAAGCTATTCAAGAACTTAGAGGTTTAAATTTAGGTAGCGTTGACGGTTGTAAATGTGATGTTACTAACGACAATGAAATTAATGAGATGTTTTCTATTGCAGAAAATACATTAAATAATATCGATGTTCTTGTTAATAATGCAGGACTTGGTGGAGACGATTTATTAGAGACCATGTCTAATGACGCTTGGAATAAAGTTATTGATATAACTCTAAATGGTACAATGAGGGTTATTAGAGCTGGAATTCCATTTTTAAAGCAATCAAAAGGAGTTATTGTTAATAATGCATCTGTTTTAGGTTGGAGAGCTCAAAAAGGACAATCACATTATGCTGCAGCTAAAGCTGGTGTTATGGCTTTGACTAGATGTGTTGCTTTAGAATTAGTTGAACACAATATTAGAGTCAATGCAGTTGCTCCAAGCCTTGCACTAAACCCCCATTTATCTAAAACCAACTCAAATGATTTAATTCAGTCTCTTATCTCACAAGAAGCGTATGGAAGAGGTGCAGAGCCTTGGGAAATTGCAAACATTATCCTTTTTCTTGCTTCAGATTTATCTTCTTATATGACTGGCGAGGTTATATCAGCATCATCCCAAAAGGCTTAATGAGCAAAGCAGCCTATCTTATTTGGAAAAATCAGCATGTAACTATAGATGATTTAAAGCATGAATTGTTTAGTAATTTCTGCTCTCAATTTAAAAATCATTTCAGTTCCTTACAATTTAATTTCTTTGATGAAGATGTGAGATCAGGCACAGGCCTAATTCAAAGTAATAGGGAGAATCTACCAGATGCATTTATCTTCTTAAAATCAATCAGTTTTTTCGATCAACAATGTGATATTGAAGAGTATCTCGATGTGCATGTCTTCGAATTTGAAGGATATTTACTGAATGAAAGAAAAGTTCTTTCTGATAAACATAAATCTTTGGGAGACAGAAGCAACGGTTTTTCTCAAATTGCTTTGATTGATAAAGCAGAAGGTATTTCTGAGTCTAATTTTTTTAGTCACTGGAAGAATGTCCATACCCAAATAGCAATCGATACTCAGTCAACTTTTGAATATACCCAGAACACGATAGAAAAAGGCCTCAACACTAATAGTAAACAATTTTTGGCTATTGTCGAAGAGAGCTTTCCAATAGAAGCATTGGATGATCAAGAGATATTTTATGATTCAAAAGACAACCCTGATCAATTAAAAATGAATCAAGATTTAATGATGAATAGTTGTATGGAATTTATCAATTTTAATAATATTGATGTAATCCCAACCAGTCAGTACATAATGGTATAAGATATCTCTCAACACATTTAATAATCTAAGATGAAGACAGCATTAATCACAGGTGCAGCAAGTGGGATGGGCCGCATAACATCTTTAAGGCTTGCACAAGCTGGTGTTAGAGTAGCTGCATTCGATGTAAATGAATCGGCACTTGAAGACTTAAGATCTCAATCTAATAATATTTCAACATATGTTTGTGATGTTTCTTCAATCGACCAGGTAAAAGAAAAAGTATCTCAGGCAAGAGAGGATTTAGGAGCTATTGATAGACTGACACATGCTGGAGCTATTATGCCCTTAGGTAAGATAAAGGATTTACCTGCTGAAGAAATCAATACACTTATGCGAATCAACTATGAGGGTACCGTAAATATGGTATCTCAAATCCTGCCTAAAATGCTTGAAAGTAATTCGGGTCAAATTATTTTATTTGGTTCAATTGCTGGAACATGTCCAGAGAGGTTTATGGGTGCATATTGTGCAAGTAAAGCCGCTGTTAATATGTATGCTGAGATCTTATCTAAAGAATTAGAAGATACAAGTATTAGGGTCTTATTGGTATGCCCAGCAATAACTAACACCCCGCTGATGAGATTTGTAAATGACGACAATTCACCAGGGTCATTAAAACAAACTATGAAAGAGGGCAAACTCAATGATCCTGAAGTAGTCATTGACTCAATTGAGAAGGCTATAAAAGGGAATAAGTTAATATGCTATCCAACACCAGATGCTGTTTATGCCACAAGAATTAGAAGATTTTTTCCCAATTACTGGTGGAAATTAGTTTCTAAATTTAATTAGCTAAAAATACGTTATTAGTGCTTATGGTTATTAGTTAATTAATATACAATCTAATAATGAATGATGTAGTTTCAAACGTCCCAGATAACAGAAATTTAGATTTATTTCCCGGCGAGTATGGCCTTCCTTTCCTTGGCAAAACAATTCAGCTAGTTAAAGATACAGTTGCACTTTGCTACGATCATTATAAGAGGTTTGGACCAGTTTCTAAGTTAGACATTGTTCGGGGTCAAAGAGTCCTGATGTGTTTAGGGCCTGAGTTTAATGAAGCAGCATTATTCGATAAAGATGGGAGCTTTAGTTCAGCCGCGGGATATGCTGGATCATTGGGTACTCTATACCCTGATGGAATGCTCATAAGAGATAATGCAAAACATAAGAAGACAAGACGGGCTTCTCAGCCAGCATTTAAAACAGATGCATTGAAATCCTATGTAGATTTATTAAATCCTATTCAATCAGAGCGAATTAATGAATTGCCTGTAGATGAGGAATTCTTTTTTTATGATGCTATTCAAGAGACCTTAATGGATGTGGCGGCTAGGGGTTTTATTGGGCTGGATGAGAAGAGCCATGAAGCACAAATGCTACATAAAATTTTTTCAAATATTAATAAAGGTTTGATTACACCATTGCCCTATAACTGGCCTTTTTCTACTTTTAGAAAATCTTTAAAAGCTAGAGAGAGCCTTAGAGATTTTTTAACAAAAAAAATACCTGAAAGACGAGGAGCTGACTCTGTAGACATGTTTACTCGATACTGCAATGCAAGAGACGAAGATGGTAACTATCTAGAAAGTGAAGATATTGATGGCCATATAGCTTTTTTACTATTTGCTGCATTTGATACTACAACTAGTGCTCTGACTAACATACTTTATTATTTAGGTATCCATCAAAATTGGCAGGAAAAAGTCAGAGAAGAGATCTATTCTGTTAATGTTGACACTCCAACTTTTGATGATGTTGCCAAAATGCAATTAACTGAATATGTTTTTAATGAAACTTTAAGATTCTACCCCTCAGTTATGATGCTTAACAGAAGAACCACTAGAGAAGTTAAAATTGGTGAATATAATCTTCCTGCAAATACGGTGATTATGCTTAGCCCTCCTTTTACTCATAGAATGAAAGAATGGTGGGACAATCCAGAGCAATTTGATCCGATGCGATTTTCGCCTGAAAGAGCAGAGCACAAAAGGCATGGTTTTAGCTATATTCCATTTGGTGGAGGTGCTCATAAATGCATTGGAATGCATTTTGCACTTCTTAACGCTAAATTATATTTATTTAGGTTGTTAAAAGATTATAAGGTTGTTTTAAGAGATAACTACAACCCTAGATTTCAACACGTTCATTTACCTAGACCAGCAGATAAGCTTCCTATGACATTGAAAAGAATTTCATAATGCTACCAAAGGGCAATTTCTGTGAATTAAAATCAGGCTTTAAATTCCATTATCATGATTCTGGAAGCGGAGAAGTAGTTTTATTCTTGCACGGGAGTGGAACAGGCGCTTCTGGATATACAAATTTTAAAAATAACATTGGTTCTTTTGAAGATGCTGGTTTTAGAGTTGTCGTTATAGATCTACCCGGATATGGTTTTTCTGATAAACCTGATAATGCCATTTATTCAATGGAATTTTTTAATACTCTTATTTTAGAATTTTTAGATAATTTAAAAATTTCAAAATGTTCCATTGTTGGAAATAGTCTTGGTGGCGCTCTAGCTATGGGCTTAGCGCTGAAGAGACCTAGCTTAGTAACAAAATTAATTTTAATGGCTCCAGGAGGTCTTGAGGATAGAGATGCGTATGACAACATGCCAGGGATTCGCAAGCTTATGGATGATTTTTTAGGAGGTGAAATGAATCAAGAAAAAATTGAAGGTTTGCTTCGATTATTTCCTTATAATTCAGATTTAGTTACATCAGATTTAGTAGAAGATAGAATGGAAATACTCCCACTAATGAATCAACAAGTATTAGCGACCATGGATATCCCTAATCTGTGTGCAGATCTTAAAGATAATAATATCCCAGTTTTAGCCTTTTGGGGAGCTAATGATCAGTTTATACCTTTATCTGGTATCGAAAAAATTACATCTCTGTTTACCCATGCACAAGTAATTGTTTATAGCAGATGCGGTCATTGGGTTATGATTGAAAGACCAGATGATTTTAATCAGCACTGCATCAATTTCCTTCAATAAAGTTAATGAGCAAGAAACATAATGCTTTAATTGGGAAAGAACTCTTTCAATCATTGCGAAGCTTTAAAACTATTCCGCCCATCACCACAACATATCCAGAGATTTCAATTGATGATGCATATGAGATATCTAAAAGCTTCCTCGATCTAAGAATTGCAGAAGGAGAGAAGCTCATAGGTAAAAAAATTGGGGTTACGAGCAAGGTAGTGCAAGAAATGTTAAGTGTTAATCAGCCAGACTTTGGTTTTCTCACAGATGCTATGTATTTAGAGAATCAAGCTTCATGTTCAATTTCAAAATATCTTATTCAACCAAGAGCAGAAGCTGAAATAGCTTTTATTCTTGATGATGATCTTCATGGTCCAGGTATAAGTAGAGCTGATGTTATAAATGCAACAAAATGTATCAAGCCATGCTTTGAGATTGTTGATTCAAGAATTGTTGATTGGAACATAAATATTGAGGATACCATTGCTGATAATGCATCCTGTGGCGTATTTTGTTTAGGAGACGAATCATTAAGTCCTATTGGTATAGAGCTTGATCTAATTGAAGCCAAAGTATTTAAAAATAATAACCTGATTTCATCGGGTTTAGGTTCAGCAGTACAAGGGCATCCTGCTGAAGCAGTTGCTTGGTTAGCAAATACATTAGGAAAATATGAAATTCCATTACTAAAAGATGAGATAATTTTATCAGGCTCATTGGTTCCTTTAGAACCAGCATGCCCAGGAGATAAATTTAGAATGGAATTAAGTGGCTTAGGTTCGTGTGAAATAAATTTTGTATCATGAATAAGATTAATTGCGCAATCATTGGATCGGGAAATATAGGCACAGATCTGATGTTTAAGATTTTAAATTTTTCTAAACAACTTAATCTACTTGCTTTGATAGGAATTGATCCAGATTCTGAAGGTTTAGCTTTAGCAAAATCTAAAAACATTAATGCTTTTGATGGAGGTTTAGAGGATTTTATCAAGAGTGATCTTTATTCAGGCACTAAGATATTTTTTGATGCAACTTCTGCAGGAGCTCATAAACATCATCATGATTTAGTTACTAAAGATGGTAAACAAATGATTGACCTAACACCTGCTGCAATCGGTCCTTATTGTGTTCCTGTTGTAAATATGGAATCTCATCTTGATTCCATTAATGTAAATATGGTGACCTGTGGCGGTCAAGCAACAATACCTATGGTAGCAGCAGTTAATCAAGCTTCAAAAGTAAGATATGCAGAAATTGTTGCGTCAGTTTCATCTCGTTCAGCTGGACCAGGGACTAGAGCAAATATTGATGAATTTACACAAACGACGGCATTAGGAATTGAAAAGGTAGGGGGAGCTGATATTGCCAAAGCTATTATTATTCTAAATCCTGCTGAACCACCCTTAATAATGAGGAATACAGTTTTTACCCTTTCAGATCATGAAGAAGAAGATGTTATCAAATCCAATATTCAAGATATGGTGTCCAGAGTACAAAAATATGTTCCAGGTTATAGGTTAAAACAAGAAGTTCAATTTGAACGATTTGGTTCAAATAACCCCTGTAAGATACCTGGCCATGGCGAATTTGAGGGTATTAAAACATCAATTTTTCTTGAGGTAGAAGGCGCTGGACAATATTTACCTAAGTATGCTGGCAACCTTGATATTATGACTTCAGCAGCACTTGGAACAGCAGAAGAATTAGTTGATAGAAAATTTACGTAAGCGAGATATGAAGAAGATTTACATTCAAGACGTCACGTTAAGAGATGGCATGCATGCTATTAGACATCAGTATGGCCTAGAGCATGTCTATAAAATAGCGCAAGCTCTTGATGAAGCAAAAGTTGATGCTATCGAGGTTGCACACGGGGATGGACTCTCCGGCTCATCATTCAATTATGGTTTTGGTGCACATACTGATAAAGAGTGGATTCAAAAAGTTGCCGAAGTTCTACAATACTCAAAATTAACAACACTAATTCTTCCTGGTATCGCAATTAAAGAAGACCTCCAGTGGGCATGGGATATGGGAGTGCGCTCAGTTAGAGTTGCAACTCACTGTACAGAGGCAGATGTTTCAAAACAACATATCGAGTTTGCAAGAAACTTAGGTATGGATACGGTAGGGTTTTTAATGATGTCACACATGAATTCACCACAGGGCCTAGCAGAACAAGCAAAACTAATGGAATCCTATGGAGCTGAATGTATTTATGTTGTTGATTCAGGCGGTGCTTTAAATATGGATGATGTAAAAGACAGATTTAAGGCTTTTAAAGATATTCTAGAACCTAATACTCAAACAGGTATGCATGCACACCACAATCTTTCATTTGGAGTAGCCAACTCAATTGTTGCTGTTCAGAATGGCGCCGATAGAATTGATGCTAGTTTAGCTGGTATGGGTGCTGGTGCAGGCAATGCTCCATTAGAAGTTTTTATTGCAGCTATAGATAGAATTGGATGGGAGCATGGAACTGATTTATTTAAGCTTATGGATGCAGCCGAAGACCTTGTAAGACCTCTTCAAGATAGACCTGTTAGGGTTGATAAAGAAACTTTAACTCTTGGATATGCTGGGGTATATTCTTCATTTCTTAGGCATGCTGAAGCCGCTGCAGAAACCTATGGATTAGATACTCGAGATATATTAGTAGAGTTAGGGAAGCGAAAAATGGTTGGTGGTCAAGAAGACATGATAGTTGATGTAGCTTTGGATTTAAAAAAAGATAATCCTAGTTAATTTATGAAAATTGGTATGACTTTACCTGTCATGGAGCCTGGGTTGGATCGAGACTTACTTAAATCATGGACAGAAAAAATTGAATCAGGCCCATGGTCAAGCATAGCGCTAGGAGAGAGAATAGTCTTTGATAATCCAGAGTTTATATCAACCCTTAGTGCCATAGCAGCTTGGACCAATAATATTGAAATCATTTCTACAGTTTCAGTTTTAACCATGCATGATCCAGTTCTATCAGCTAAGCAATTTGCTACTATTGATGTGATATCAAATGGCAGATTGACTTTAGGTGTTGGAGTGGGGGGCAGAAAAGAAGATTATGATTCGATTGGTGGACTATGGAAGGATCATAAATGGCAACGACTATCAGAATTTGTTGGCATTATGAAATCAGTTTGGAATGATTCTTATGAACTTAAGATTGGTCCGAAACCAGTTCAAGAAAACGGACCAGAAATTTTATCGGGTGCGTTAGGCCCCAAGTCAATTAAGAAGGCTAGTGAATTTTCTTCTGGCTTAGCTGGATTTACATTTAATGCAGACCTTCAAGAAGTTAAGGATATGAAAGTTATGGCAGATGAATCATTTCTCAAGAGTGGTAACAAAGAGCCAAGATTAATAACCAGCTTTTGGTTTGCTTTAGGAGCAGATGCCAGGGCTCAGATGAGAACTCATCTTCAGAGATATTTAGGATGGATGGGCAAGGATATTGCTAATGAGCTTTCTAATACCGCGGGTTTTTGTGGTTCCATCAATGAGCTTAAAGATTTTATTCGAGAGATAAATCAGGCAGGTATTGAGGAAATTTTATTGGTGCCAACCTCAAAAGACCTTGACCAACTAGATGCACTAGTTAATTTGTTTGAAAAAGAAAAATAAAAGATTTATTGCTAGAATACAGTCATGGAAAAAGAGTTAATTGCACCAGAATTACCTGTTCAGCGAAATCCAAGAAATAGTGATCTTTTAAAAGGGTGGCATGAGGTTGCTAAATCAGAAAATATTGAGGTAGGAAAATCAGTATCAATTGAAGATTTTGCTACACAATTGGTGATTTGGAGGGGAAATGATAAGCGCTTACGAGCATTAGATTTATATTGCCGACATATGGGCTGTTCTTTAGCTACTGGTGAAGTTGATGAGAATGGTATTAGGTGTCCGTTTCATGCTTGGCGATGGGATGAAGCAGGAAACTGTGATGATATTCCATATGCAAAATCTATACCCACTAAGGCTGTAACAAGAACTTGGAAAATAAAAGAAGACAATGGATCAGTTATGGTTTGGTTTGACCCATCTGATATATAATATATACAGGAGAGCGTTATGAGTGATTTACCAGATAGATTCCCAAGGGGTTGGTTTGTATTAGGCCATCAAAGGGACTTTGAAGCTAACAAGGAGAGAGCAATATATGCTTTTGGAAGAAAACTTCTTGTGCGAAGAGATGAATCTGGAAGCATCCATCTTGATCCGGGCAATGGTGAGAAATGGCCTATTCTTGAAAAAAATCATATGCTTATGTGTTGGCATGATGTTGAGATGAGCGATCCAGATTATGAGCCTGAACGGATTGATGCTTGTTATTCTAATGATTGGTCAGATTATGGAATGACAAATCTATTTATTAAGAATAATTGTAGAGAATTAATTGATAATATGGCAGATAAAGGCCATTTTGGGCCAGTACATCAAGCGCCTTTTGACAGGTTCTGGAATGAAGCTAAAGATCATACTTATACTCAAGAAATGACAGCAGATAGTCCTATATTAGGAGGAGACTTATTCTCCAAAGCTACTTATGAGGGCCCTGCATACATGACAACTTATATGAGTGCAATTCAAGATGGTCACAAGGTTGAGAGTCGCTTATTAGTATCTCATTTACCTGTAACTTTAACCTCTTTTCAAATTAATTTTGGTTGTATGGTTAAAAAGGTCCCTGGTATGTCAGATAAGGATGAAAAGGATTTTATCCAAGGCTACATTGACGCCAATGTATTTGCTTTTGGACAAGATGTATCGATATGGGAGAACAAAATTTATATTCCTGATCCAGTAGTATGTGATGGAGACGGTCCTTTACATAAACTAAGAAAATGGTATGGACAATTTCTTGTAGATCGGGCCGATGTTCCAAAGGGGCTGGATTTAGAAAAAAGAGAATTCTAGTTCTTGAACCCCTCAACCTCAACTATTGCATCTCTAGTTGCTCTAAGAGCCAAAGAACTTAAAGATAAGATCGCCTTCCATGATGATAGCCAGTCTATTACCTATCAGGATTTGCATACTCAAAGTGATTTAGTAGCAAAACATTTAGTAAGCAAAGGCATGTCCAAAGGCGATAAAGCTGCAATTTGGTCTCCTAACTCTATTAATTGGATTTTAGCAGCAATAGGTATACAAAAAGCAGGTGGTGTTTTAGTCCCAATTAATACTAGGATGAAGGGCAAAGAAGCATCTTTCATATTAAATAAGTCTGAGTCTAAATACCTGTTTACAGAAAATAATTTTTTAGGAGTTGATTATTTATCATTGATCAAGACTGAATCAGTCCCAGCCTTAGATGAAATTTTTATTCTAAACAATAATGATGTTGAAATTCAGAATGATTTTAAAGACTTAATTAATTTTCAGACTGATGCCTTACTTCCAAATATAGAAGGTAGTGACATAGCTGATATAATTTTTACTTCAGGGACAACTGGTGAACCAAAAGGGGTTATGGTGACACATAGTCAGAATCTGAGAGTTTTTGATTTCTGGTCCACGTATGTTGGACTTACAAATAAAGATCATTATTTAATTGTTAATCCATTTTTTCATACCTTTGGCTACAAGGCTGGTTGGTTAGCAGTTATCTTAAGAGGATGTACTGCTTATCCAGAACCAATATTTGATGTGGGTAAGATTTTAGAGAAAATAGATAAATATAAAATTACAATGCTTCCGGGACCTCCCACCCTGTATCAGTCTATATTGAGTTCTACAGATTTTGATCCAACCAAAATTAATTCGTTAAGGCTAGGTGTGACTGGTGCAGCAAGTATCCCAGTTTCTCTAATACAGCAAATGAAAGAGGTTCTTGGTTTTGAGACTATTATTACTGCTTATGGTTTAACAGAGAGTACGGGCGTAGCTACAATGTGTACACCTGACGATGATTATGAAACTATAGCCACAACATCTGGCAAGGCAATTCACGACGTAGAAATTAAGTGTGTTGATTCTGATGGTAATCGTGTTAAAAATGGAGATCAAGGTGAGATTTTAGTACGAGGGTACAATGTGATGGAAGGTTACTATGATAATGAAGATGCTACTCGAGAAACCTTAACAAAAGATGGGTGGCTGCATACCGGTGATGTAGGGGTGCTGGATGATAGAGGATATTTAAAGATTACTGATAGAATAAAAGATATGTTTATTGTTGGTGGTTTTAATACTTACCCAGCTGAAATAGAAAATATTCTCTTAAATCATCAAGCTATATCACAGGTTGCAGTAATAGGTGTTAAAGACGAGAGAATGGGAGAGGTTGCCAAGGCTTTTATTGTTTTAAAAGAATCATCAAATACTTCTGAACAAGAATTAATCCAATGGGCTAAGGATAATATGGCAAATTATAAAGTCCCTAGAACAATTGAATTCTTAAATGATCTACCTGTAAATGCAGCAGGTAAAGTAATGAAATATAAGCTCAGATATTAGTGTTGCTTGATGTTTTTAGAAAAAATATTTTATTTAAGTTTAATTGGTGGTGCCCTCTCCAGGAATCGAACCTGGAACTACTCCTTAGGAGGGAGTTGTTATATCCGTTTAACTAAGAAGGCAACTGAACCCTATTTTAATTGATAGTAGAAAAATAGATAAATCATTAAATGAATATAAGATTAGTTGGAGCAGGTATTTCAGGTCTTGCATGTGCGACAGAATTAGCAACACTAGGCCATTCAGTAACGATTCATGAAGCATCATCTTCATTAGATGATATTGGAGCAGGTATTCAGTTATCACCAAATGCAATGCACGTTTTAGCTGACTATGGCTTGAAGGAAGAGATTCTTGATTTAGGTTCTGAACCAGAGAAAATAATCTTTCAATCCCATAATAGTCTTCAACCCCTTTTGAAGATTGATATTAAAAAAATTTCTAACAATAATTATCAGAATCATTATATTCATATCCATAGAGCTGATCTAATTAAAACTTTATATACAAAAGCAGTATCTTTAGGTGTAAGAGTCAGATTTAATTCGAAAGGATTAGATTTTAAGCATGAGAATGATTGTATAGAGCTTCGTTTGTCTAATAACGAATCAAAAACTTGTGATTTATTAATTGCTGCTGATGGAGTGAAGTCTTTATTTCGGAACAAGATAGCTTCCAGTAATAAAAGATTTTTTTCTGGCAAGGTTGCCTGGCGATGTCTTATTGAACCAAAAGAATATGTAAAATCTTTTTCCTTAAACCATGCATATGCTTTTTTAGGACCGAAAAATCATTTAGTCGCTTATCCGATTAGAAATAATCAGCTAATCAATATAGTAGCAATTACCAGTGCGAAAGAATGGATTGAGGAAGAGTGGTCTATTCCGGGAACCAAAGAGGAGCTATTAAAAAATTTTTTGGATTGGCATCCCAAGATCAATCACTTAATTGATTCATGCAGTGAGGTACATAAGTGGGGCTTATTTGATCATGAGCAGTTAAATGTATGGTCATTTAAGAACCTAGTATTGCTAGGTGATGCTTGTCATCCAATGCTACCTTTTATGGCTCAAGGTGGTGCTGCAGGTATCGAGAGCGGATTTATTCTAGCTAAGTTGATTGATAAACATCAAGATAATCTTAACCTAGCATTCACTAGCTATAAAGAAATGAGAGATAAAAGAACCTTTTATCTCCAAAATGTATCTAGATCAAATGGCATAATCTTCCATCTTCACCCAATATTTAGATGGCTTGTCTTTAAGTGGGCAAGTATTTTCCCTTTTATCATAGAAAATCGAAATAAAAGAGTATTTAACTTCAATCCATTGAAGGAATTTTAGGTTAATTGATTAGGTCTTTCATGACTATTTCATTAAAATAATAAAAACTCTAAATATGAGCGACTTTATTAACATTTTTCTACCAGACGGGACAGAAAGAGAACTTCCAAAAAAGTCTAATGGTTTTGATCTAGCTAAATCTATAGGTCCAGGATTGGCTAAATCAGCAGTTGCTATGACTATTGATGAAGTGCAATGCGATCTATCTGATGAAATTTCTTCAGGATCTACTGTCTCAATTATCACGATTGAATCTGAAGAAGGACTAGAAATTATGCGCCATACTCTGGCAGCACAAGTTCTCGCTTCGGCTGTTAAGCACTTATACCCGAATGCAAAACTTGCTATAGGCCCAACTATAGAAGATGGCTTTTATTATGATGTTCTATTTGAGGAACAAATTTCATTGGACGATCTTCAATCCATAGAATCTGAGATGAAAAAAATTATTAAAAATAAATCATTAATTAAAAAAGATCTTTATAACAAGAAATCAGCTATCAAGTTATTTAAAGATCTAAATGAAGACTATAAAGTAGAGATCATTAGTAGTTCCGATCAAAAAGCACCATATCAGATTTATACTCAAGACAAAACAGGCTTTATAGATCTTTGCCATGGACCACATCTACCTTCTCTAGACTTCATAGGTGAATTTAAATTAACCAACCTTTCTGGGGCTTATTGGCAAGGAGATTCCAAGAATAAGATGTTAACAAGAATATATGGAACTGCATGGAGAAGTAAAAAAGAACTGGATGCTTATTTAGATAGAATCCAAGAGTCTGAAAAGAGAGATCATAGAAAATTGGCTAAGGAAATGGACTTGTTTCATTTCCAAGAAGATGCTCCTGGTATGGTTTTTTGGCATTCTAGAGGCTGGTCAGTATTTATCGCTCTAGAAAACTACATTCGCAATAAACTTAATCTAGCGGGATATCAAGAAATACGAACTCCTGAAGTGGTAGATAGAAAATTATGGGAAGCTTCAGGCCATTGGGATAAATATAGAGAACATATGTTTATTACCGAGATTGATGAAGAGCACGCTAATGAAAAAAGAACCAATGCTCTAAAGCCAATGAATTGCCCTTGTCATGTTCAGATCTATAACCATGGATTAAAATCTTATAGAGACTTGCCTGTTAGATTGTCTGAGTTTGGATCATGCCATCGTTACGAGCCTTCTGGAACTTTACATGGCTTGATGAGAGTAAGAGGCTTTACACAAGATGACGCACATATTTTTTGTACTGAGACTCAAATTGAAGATGAGACCGCTTCATTCATATCTCTACTTTCAGATATTTATGCAGATTTAGGCTTTAAAAAATTTGATATAAGATTTTCAACTAGACCAAAAATTCGAGTTGGTGATGATAAGATTTGGGATCAAGCTGAATCTTCTCTTGAAAATGCTATTAAAAAGCTTGACTTACCATATGAGACCCAAGAAGGAGAAGGAGCATTTTATGGACCCAAACTTGATTTTGTCTTAACTGATGCTATAGGAAGAGAATGGCAATGTGGTACCTTCCAAGCTGATTTTAATCTCCCAGAAAGATTGAATGCCAAATATGTTGATGAACATGGCAAGAAACAAACTCCAGTCATGATGCATCGCGCAATATTAGGTTCTTTTGAAAGGTTCATAGGGATTCTGATTGAAAACTATTCAGGTAAGCTGCCACTATGGCTAGCACCAGTTCAGCTTGCTCTTTTAACTGTTACGGACGAAGCAATGAGTTATACAAATCTCCTAAAAGATGAATTTGAAAAATATGGAATAAGAACTGAAATAGATACTAGAAATGAAAAAATAGGTTATAAAATTAGAGAACACAGCTCTTATAAAACACAATTAATGGCAATTATTGGTAAATCAGAAGTTAAAAATAAAACTGTTTCTATTCGAACCTTAAGTGATAGCGAAACAAAAAGTTATTCCATTAAGGAAGCAGTTAGTGAAATGAAGAAGTTATGTAAAATACCCAAATGATTGATTTCATCTATCTTTCTTATATTAATTCAAAAAACTCTTTACAAAAATTTAATCTCATTTAATATTCAACTATCGCTGATTTGTCTAGCTTTCGGGCGATTAATAAAAAGCTGAAAAAGATTCTGATCCAATTAGTAAATGCCTTATTTAAAGATATTAAAGTAGCTAGGAGACTAAATTTATGTCAAAAGATTATACAAACCCTGAAACCATAGGCCTGCATGCAGGATGGCGAAAAGATGAGAATACGAACTCTGTAGCAGTTCCCATTCATCAAACTAGCAGCTATCAATTTGATAATACAGATCATGCTGCAAATTTATTTTCATTATCTGAATTAGGAAATATTTATTCCAGAATAATGAATCCAACCAATGCAGTTTTAGAAGAACGAGTTGCAGCTATAGAAGGCGGGGTTGGTTCCTTATCACTTGCTTCAGGTCAAGCTGCATCGGCATATGCAATACAGAATATCGCAAAGCATGGCGATAATATTGTTGCTTCCACTCATTTGTATGGTGGAACATATAACCAGTTTAAGAACCCTTTTTCAGATATTGGAATTGAAGTTCGTTTTGTAGATCCTGAAGATCCAAAGAATTTCTTGGAAGCAACAGATGAGAATACTAGAGCTTATTATGGTGAGGTTCTACCAAATCCATCATTTAAAGTATTTCCTATTAATGAAGTTGCTGAAATAGGAGAGCCTTTAGGGATTCCTTTAATTGTAGATAATACTGCTGCACCTGTTATTTGTAGGCCATTTGATTATGGAGCAGCAATTGTTATCCATTCAACAACTAAATATATTGGAGGGCATGGGACATCAATTGGTGGAATCATAGTAGATAGTGGAAATTTTGAATGGAAAAAATTTCCTGATAGACAACCAGCACTAAATTCACCTGATCCTTCATACCATGGAGCAGTTTGGACTGAAGCTGCAGAGCCGCTTGGACCAATTGCATATATTCTAAAAGCGCGAACAACTCTTTTAAGGGATATGGGTGCTGCGATGAGCCCATTTAATGCATTTCTATTTATTCAAGGTTTAGAGACTCTAACCCTTAGGATCAGAGAGCATTCTAAAAATGCTAAGTCTGTTGCAGATTTTCTAAAAAAACATAAGAACGTTATCTCAGTTAGTCACCCAAGTGTTGCTGAGGGAGTATATAAGGAAAGAGCTAATAAATATCTTGATGGAGGTGAAGGAGGCTTGCTTGGTTTTGAAATTAAAGGAGGTCTAGAATCAGGTAAGAAATTTATTGATTCATTGGAGATGTTCTATCATGTTGCAAATATAGGTGATTCAAGAAGTCTTGCCATTCACCCTGCTAGCACCACACACTCTCAATTAACAGAAACAGAGTTAGCATCTGCAGGTGTATCACCTGGCTATATTAGGTTATCTATTGGTTTAGAGCATATCGATGATATTCTTGCTGATTTAGAACAAGCTTTTAATAAAGCTCAGTAAAAGAGAGGCACTCAAATACCCAGCATTTCTTATATTATTATTGGCTCATCATCAGAGCTAAAGAGAGTTTCTCGGTATAAAGTTGAAAAGGACACCCAGTGTGTTTTATTTTCCATTGACTCATTACGAGACCAAGAAAAGGAATTAGATGAGACTATTTCTAAAATAGATTCAGCAGTTATTTCTTTAATACCAGTTGGTTTTTTCCCCAATAAAAAAGCTAGAATGCAATTGTTAGAATATACTAAGGCCGGCAAACAATTTTGGGGTTTATATTTAAATAATGTGACTATTCAACAAGCCTTTAAATTTAAAAAATTAAAACCTTTACTTGAAAAAGGTATTTATTTTTCAAAAGATCTCTATATGTCCGTTGGGGGGATAGGTAAGATTCAAAAGAATGCTTTTAAAGAATTAACTAAGCGGTTATCTTTAAGGCTTGATTCTCAAAAACCAATCAATGGTTTGAGTTCAAAATTTAGGCAGTTTTAAAAATGCAATATCTAAAACAGATTGAAAATGTTTCTTATCATATCAATGGGAAAAGGCTCTTTGATAGTTTGAGTTGGTCTATCTCTCGAAATAATTTTTATCATATCCAGGGAGATAATGGTTCTGGAAAAACAACATTACTTAGAATTCTCCTTGGTATTACTTTCCCAACTAAAGGAAGGGTGATTAATAATATTAATAAGTTTTCTTCATGTTTCTTAGGTCATAAATTACCCATCAAAGAATATTTAACTGTTAGAGAGAATATAAAATTAATTCTAAAAACTAACTCTGTTGATGATATTAAACAAACTTTACAGAGATTAGATTTAGTGCGCGAACTAGATCTCACTACCTCATCTTTGTCTTTTGGACAAAAGAAGAAACTAGCACTTCTTCCTAGCATCACTGAACATCATGACTTATATGTTTTAGATGAACCATTTGTTGGCTTAGACTCTGTAACGATAGATTTTTTAGAAGAAATCTTTTTATCTAAAACTAATCATGATTCTGCAGTTGTGTTTACTTCGCATATTGCTAGTAAATTTCAAGGAGAAGTAATCAGGCTGTAATATATTATGAAAGACTTAATCTACATTGAGGTTTATAAGAGATCACGGAAGCTTCGATCATGGCTAGGCCCAATTTTGCTATTTACTATGATTATGCTTGCATTTCCTTTAAGCATTGATCGCTTAAATTTTAATTTTAATGATTTATACTTATCTTTGATAGTCGTTTCCTTGTTAATGACAATATACCTATCTATTGATGATATCTTCTTTGAAGATTATGAAGATGGTTCTTTAGAACAAAATCTTATTCATCATGGCTCTTTATTTACAACGGTTTTGTCTAAAACCATAGCTCTTATCTTCATGACAATATTGCCTTTATCTTTGCTGGCTGTAATATTTGCATCTGCGAATGGAATCTCCAATCTGATTTACATTGAGATATTTTTTATATGTTTTTTTTGCCAAATTATTTTTTTAAATACCTTTTTATTTGGTAGTGCTATAGGTGTCAATAAAGGCGGCATGCTCGGTATAATAGTTGTTATGCCAATTGCCCTTCCAACCATAGTTTTATTTGGAAAGAGCATGAATGCAATTGAAAATAACTTTTTAATTGAACCACTGATTGCAATGTCTGCAGGAATTTCTATATTGTCCACAATATTGATATCTTTTATCAGCGGAATAGCACTAAAAACACATTTGGAATAAATGACGTGATCAAAGATTTTATTTCTAATTTTGCTTCCCCTAAGACCTATTTAGAACAATGTAATAAATTTAATAGGTATTTCCTTCTTATAGGCACTGTTTTAATATTAATTGGCTGGATCTGGGGCTTATTCTTTGCACCTGCTGATATAAAGCAAGGGGATGCTTATAGGATTATTTATGTCCATGTGCCTAGCGCTATTTATTCACAATTGATTTATTGGGTAATGGCATTTTGGGCCATAATATATTTAGTCTGGAGAGTCAGGTTAGCTAGCTATTTAATTAAATCTGCTAGCTATGTCGGTTTATTAATGACTTTTATAGCTCTTTTTTCAGGATCTATTTGGGGTATACCAACTTGGGGAACATGGTGGCAGTGGGATGCACGAATTACATCAACTTTAATATTGTTTATTATGTATCTTGGATTAATCACCTTGCATGATTCATTTAGGAATTATGAAAAAGCTGACAAACTAATGTCAATACTTGTTGTTGTAGGATGCATTAATCTACCTATCATTAAATGGTCGGTCGAATGGTGGGCTACACTTCACCAACCTGCCTCAGACTCATCCAACATACATCCAGATATGTTATTACCTTTAATTTTTAGTTTAGTAGGGTTTGCTTTTCTATTGATTTCATTTGGAATGAAAGCTAGCAAATTAGTTATTCTGAAAAGAGAAAGATATAAACAGTGGGTTGTAGATTATGATTGAATTCTTAAATATGAATGGCTATGGAATATATATTTGGCCTGTTTACGGTCTAAACATCACCTTATTCATATCTTTTTATATAATCTTAGATATAAAGATTAAAAATTTTTTTAGAAATCAATAATGCTACCGCGTCGTAAAAAAAGAGTATTTAATATTCTTCTAATGTTTGGAGCAACTGCAATAGGTGTTTACTTAATTCTTTTTGCTTTAGATAGCAAATTAGATTTTTTTTATAAGCCTTCAGAATTAAATTTTAATGAGCTTCCTAATAATAGAATTAAAATAGGCGGCTTAGTAAAGCAAGCTTCTATTGAGAGAAAGGGCACCAGAACTTACTTTAGGCTAATTGATTTTAGTAGAAATAATAATGCAGAGGTGGCTGTAATGTACGACCGAGTACCTCCAGATTTATTTAAAGAAAATAGTGGCGCAGTAGTATTGGGTGGCTTTAACGATAATCAGGTATTTGTAGCAGAGGAACTATATGCAAAACATGATGAAAACTACAGACCTCGTGAGGTTACATCAGAATGATCCCTGAAGTCTCTCATTTCCTATTGATTTCTTCTGCTGGATTATTTTTATTTTCCGGAATTAATTCCATGTTTCAACGTGAAATATATTCAAATAGCTCTATTCGCACTTTGAATATTAATACTTTTAACTTGGGTATATTCTTAATGATTGCTTCTTTTGTAATCTTTATTTTCCTTGTACTGAATGATGATTTTTCATTATTGTATATTTACTCGCACTCCCACTCTGATTTACCCACTTTCTATAAGATATCTTCTATATGGAGTGCCCACGAAGGCTCTATGTTTTTATGGATTATTTTTTTATCAATTTGGTGCTGGTTATTTGTTAACAAATTAGATCGGACACATGAACTATTAAAGCTCTTTATCATGATATCTTCATTTATCATTTTTACTTTTTTAGTATTTTTATTAACTACCTCTTCACCTTTTGAACGACTTCTTCCTTATTCACCTGATCAAGGCAATGATATAAACCCAATTCTTCAAGATCCTGCACTAGCTATTCATCCTCCAATGCTTTTCTTAGGTTATGTTGGGTTTGTAATACCCTTCATATTTTTATTAGCTTATTTAATCAATGGTAATTTCCAGTTCCTATGGGAGAGGGAGGTAAGAAAGTGGTGTTTCATTGCTTGGGTATTTTTGACAACAGGAATTGGTTTAGGTAGTTGGTGGGCATATTATGAATTAGGTTGGGGCGGATATTGGTTTTGGGATCCAGTAGAAAATGTAGCATTGATGCCATGGTTAGCAGCAACAGCTTTTATTCATTCTCTTTACGCTTCAATTAAATCAAATGTATTGAAATCATGGACTATATTTTTAGGATTAATAGTTTTTTCTTTAACTCTGTTTGGAGCATTTATCGTGCGTTCAGGAATAATTGATAGCGTGCATGCATTTGCTAATGATCCTGAAAGAGGACTGTACCTTTTAATGTTTAGTGGGGTGATATCAATTTCTGCTCTATGTATGTTTGCTTACAGATTCCCTAAAATTATTTCTCCTAGATTGATCGTTCGGGGATCAAAAGAATCGTTCCTGTCTTTAAATAATATTTTTATGATAACAGCGGTTTTTTCTATATTTTTAGGTATTACATATCCACTAATATTTGAATATCTGAATGATGCTAGGATAAGCGTTGGACCTCCTTATTACAATACAATTTTTGCACCTCTTATTTTAATATCTTCTTGGTTTATAGTTATCTCTTTAGATGCTAATTGGCAAAGATTTGTTGGTCTTATCAAGATTTTAAAGAAAAGCTTGTTTCTAGCCATTTTTTCTGGATTCATTTGCTTGATGATCAATTACATCTCGTCGATACATATTTCAATTATCGAGAACATAGGATTATTTGCGGGATCTTTAATACTTTTAAGGTACCTATATGAAATCATTATGAAGTTAATTACACCTCGATACATTAATATACCAAGCCTACTATCTCACATTGGATTTGGTTTATTGTTGCTATCAATTTCACTCAATTCAATATTTAGTTTTGAAAAGAATTTTCAACTGAATCTGATTGAAAACTATCAATTTGATGTTGTGAGTATTAGTCTGAATTCTATGGATGTCCGTGATGCTTCAAATTTCCAAAGCATTGTTGCATCTGTGACTTTGATCGATGGATCAAAGAAATATTTATTACAGCCAGAAAAAAGAAAATATTTTGCAAGAGATCAGGTTACATCTGAAACAGACATCCGATCAACTTTTATTAAAGACATTTATATTAATTTAGGCGAACAATTAGATAATGGAGCATGGACTTTTAAACTCCGTTTTAATTATTTTATTAGCTGGTTGTGGTTTTCAGTTTTTATGATGATTTTAGGAGTGTTAGTTCATATAAGGAGTGTTGCAGATGATTAATGCTTTAAGACTGGCCATTATTATTTTACCAATCGTTGGTATTGTCTTCTTTGTATATTTACTTCAAGAAGATCAAGATGCATCTATATCGTATCTAGATAAACCAGTACCAGAGAGCGCTTTAATAACTCTTGACGATAAGAAAGTGACCCAGTCAGACTTAACAGGAACTTATTTATTAAATGTTTGGGCAAGTTATTGTGTTCCTTGCAAAGTTGAACATCCTTTTTTGATGGATTTAGCTTCTCAGGAGATTCGGATTATAGGTTTGAACTACAAAGATAAAAAAATGGATGCTAGGCATTGGCTTGAAGATAATGGCAGTCCATATGAATTTTCTATATACGATTTTGATGGATTTTATGCATTAGATTTAGGGGTCACTGGCGTTCCAGAAACCTTTTTAATTAAAGATGGCCAGATTAAAGTCCATGTTGTAGGTGTTATCGACTCTAAAAAATGGGAAAAAGATTTTGTACCGCATATATAGGAAAACTTTCATACCAATCTTTTTAATTTTGGCAACCATACTAGCGGCCAATGACGCTTATCATTTTACAAACCCTGAAGATGAAAGGAGATTTTTTGAGATTATCAATGAAATTAGATGTCCTAAATGTACTGGAGGTAGTTTAGCTAGCTCAGATGCACCAGTATCAAAAACTCTTAAACAAAAAATATATGAAATGGTCATTGATGGGAAATCCAATATGGAAATTAAATTTTATGTCAAAGAAAGATTTGGGGAGCAATCAGATTACTTTCCTTCATTCAGTAATAATAAATTACTTTGGTTGATGCCACTTATATTTTTTTCATTATTCGTTTTGATTTTTGTGTTGCGACGGAGAATCTGATGCTAATCTTGTTTTTGATATTGATTCTTGCGTTCTTGCCGATCTTATTTTTTTTATTGTCTAGGTCCACTAGACATAAACTGAGTGTTTTCTTGATAGGCTTAGTCATTTTTGGTTCCATTTATTTCATTTATTTATCTCCGTATGCGATTACTGGGTCTGTCAATATTCTTAAGCTAACTCATCAGATCAAAAAGAGCATCTCAGATAATAAGGAACTATCCTACCTAGATTTAGAATTATTATTAGAGAATCAAGACAGAACAAACTCATTTTTTTATCTTACTGATTTAGTTAACCAAGCAATTCAAGATGGCACTCTGAACTCTGCAGAAAGCTTAATAAAGTATCTAAGAGGCGCTTACCAAGAAGAACAAGCGACGATCATGATCTTTAGTTTATCTACTGACTTAAGAGATAAAAAAAATCCTGAATATTTAGAATCAACTCTAAAAGTAAAATCTATTCTTCCCAGACAACTCGTTACTTGCTCTGAAGTTCATCTGTCAGCAAATCTTTATATTAGAACAAGTGCTGAGGGCATTCTTGTGGCAAGACTTACCAAAGTAATTGAGCATGGAGAAGAAATAGAATTTTCTTTAAATCAGGCCAATAGAGTTATCAAAGGCATAGATCTTCCTGCAATGGTATTGCAACAGGAAACAGGCCATCTAGAATTAATCTTAGAATGTTCACGAGAGTCTTATTTAGCAGAGAAAAATATACAGTTTAATAAGCTTTTTACGCATGTAAATATATCTGATTCTGAATGGTTTAAAAGGGAACAATAGTTTAAAATATACCTACATGCAGCTTAAATATCTTAGGTTAGCTGGCTTTAAGAGTTTCGTGGATCCAACGAGGATATCTTTCCCAACAAATATGGTGGCCGTTGTAGGTCCGAATGGCTGTGGAAAATCAAATATTATTGATGCAGTTAGATGGGTTTTAGGCGAGCTTTCAGCCAAGAATCTTAGAGGAGATTCAATGTCAGACGTCATATTCAATGGTACTGAACTAAGAAAACCGTCTGGTCAATGCAGTATTGAGCTGTTATTTGATAATTCGATGGGTAGATTGGGTGGTGAATATGCTCAATATAATGAAATTTCAATTAAAAGGGTTATGAACAGGGATGGTCATTCAAATTACTATATAAATAATACTAATTGCAGGAGAAAAGATGTTCAGGATATATTTCTAGGCACTGGGTTAGGGCCTAGAAGCTACGCAATAATTGAGCAAGGAATGGTTTCAAAAATTGTTTCTGCAAAACCTGAAGATTTAAGAATATATATAGAAGAAGTTGCTGGAATTTCAAAATATAAAGAAAGAAGAAAAGAAACTGAATCGAAGATTAAAAGAACAAAAGAAAATTTATCAAGAGTGAAGGATATAAAAGATGAAATTACAAGATTAGTGCGCAGGCTTAAAGGTCAAGCTAAAGCAGCAGAGAAATACAATTCTTTAGTTGAGTCAGAACAGGATCTGAAATTAAAGATTTCTATATTAAATTCTTTGAGAGCGAGAGACAAAAGAGACTCCATTCATTCAAAGATCCAAGACCTAAGTAATGAACTTAAAGTCAAAAAATTAGAAGGCGAAACAATTCAAATTAAGATAGAACAGATCAAAGAAGAACATCACGAAACTTTAAATGCATTTGATGAAGCTCAAAAGGAATATTACTCAGTCGGATCTGATTTAGCTCGTCTAGAAGAAAAATTACAGAATCTTAATAAATCAGAAAAGATATCTAAGGATGACCTAGCAAAAGCTCGGCTTGGTTACGATGAGGCAATTAAGAAGGCCAATGATTTCGAAGACCTTTCTCCAAAAGAGAAAGCATTAAATCTAGTTGATCAGTTAATTATCGGTTTAGAAAATCATCGTCTTAAACAAGTTGCTGAAAAACTTAGAGGCTTATTAGTCAGTATTTTAAATATAGCCTCAGCCCAAACTCAAAATCTTGCAGAAGAGTTTACTCACAGAATTAACTCATTAACAACTCAAATAGAAGAATTACAAGAAACGAAATCTGATATTTCGAAACAACTCACATTCAGTGCAGATGAAAGATCTACTGCTGAATCTAAATTAACTAAAATTAAGCATGAACAATCGGAAGTAGATAAGCAGATCAAGGATTTAGAACATCAAAAATCTATCACCCAGCTTGATGAAAGATCTTTAGAGGAAAAAATTAATCAACATAAATTAGATTTACGAACTTTTGAAGTTCAATTAGATAATGCTAGCGAAATTCTCAAAGAGAATAACATTGAGTTAAATGAGATTAATCATTCTGATTACAAAGATTTTGACATTCCATCAGTAGAGGAAGAGCTTACTTCAATTCAAACTAAGATAAGTAATTTAGGCCCAATTAATTTAGCAGCACCTGATGAAATTAAGTCTGAATCTAAGAGAGCAGATGATCTAGAGAATCAAATTACTGATTTAAATGGAGCCTTGGAGAAATTACAATTAGCTATCAAGAAAATAGACTCTGAATCTAGAAGTAAGTTTGAAGAAAGCTTCAATAAAGTTAACGATAAAATAAGGGAGAATTTTCCTAGGTTATTTGGTGGCGGTAAAGCTGAACTGAAGTTATTAGATAAAGATGCACTGACAAGTGGTATCATTTTTATGGCTACACCTCCAGGGAAAAAGAACTCATCAATTTCTCAGTTATCTGGAGGAGAAAAGGCGTTGACTGCCTTATCATTAGTTTTTGCTTTATTTCAGCTAAATCCTGCACCATTCTGCATGCTAGATGAAGTAGACGCACCTTTAGATGATTTAAATACGATCAGATTTGTAAATATGGTTGAAGAAATGTCGGAACAGGTCCAGTTCATTTTTATTACCCATAATAAAATCTCTATGCAAAAGAGCGATCATTTGATGGGCATAACCATGCAAGAAGCCGGTGTTTCAAGAGTTGTTTCTGTCGATGTTGATCAAGCACTTGAATTAGCAGCATCTTAAATGACAAACTTACAAGTTTTTCTAATTTGCTTTGCTTTTTTGTTCTTTTTGATTATTTCTTATTTAATTTTTAGAAGTAGTTTTAAGCGTACAACATTTTCAAATGACTACAATGATCAATCATCCAAAGATCTGTCTGATTTGAAGCAAGGCGATCTAGACTTTGGTGGGGAACAAATTGATGAAGAAAAGAGTCAAGAACTTATCATTTTAAAACTACACTCATCTGACAAAGCTAATTTTGATGTAGGTCAAATTATTAATCTTATTAAAAACCTTGGGGCACGTTATATTGAAGGGTTTTTTGTATTTTTTGATCATGCTAACCAAGAAACTTTTAGGATAGCAAATGCTCTTAATCCCGGAATAATTGATCTAGAAACAGAAACTAATCAGATTATTTTAGTGACTGATTTACATAGAGTAACGGATCCATTAATTGCACTGAATAAGATGTTAGATATGGCTTCTTTATTGGCTGATAAAACTTATGCAACAGTGTGTGATCAGAATCAATCCTTACTATCCAAACAGATGGTTGAGCATCTTAAAGAAAAAGCTACAGCGGTTATGCATTCTAAGAGATTGCATCATCAATCATATGTATGAGCAAGAAAGACATTAAATATTATAAACATCTTCAAGATAAAATAAGAGATCATGACCATTGTTATTATGTACTAGATGAACCAAAGATATCCGATCATGTCTATGATAATTTATTCCAAGAATTACTTGATTTAGAATCTCAAAACCCTGCTTGGATAGATCCAACATCACCGTCTCAGCGCGTTGGTATTGCACCTGTTTCAGAGTTCAATACTTTTAAACATTACAAAACAATGCTATCCCTTGGTAATGTTTTTGATCAAGAAGGCTTGCATGATTTCTTACATAGAACTCAAAAGGGCCTCGGACTTGATGAAGTACCTAACTATTATTGTGAACCCAAGATTGATGGCGCGGCAGTATCTTTAATATATATAAACGGTGTCTTATCTTCAGGATCAACTAGAGGTGATGGCGCAGTTGGAGAAGATATAACCAGCAATATACGAACAATTAAATCCATACCCTTGCAATTAAAAAAAACAAAAGAACCTCCACCAAAAATTATTGAGATTAGAGGTGAGGTTTTCATGACCAAGAAGAATTTTATAGAATTAAATAATGAGCAAAAAAATCTTGAAAAGAATACTTTTGCTAATCCAAGAAATGCTGCCTCAGGAAGTCTGAGACAGCTTGATCCTCAGATTACAAATTCTAGACCATTATCTTTTTTTGCTCATGGGATAGGTCACGTAGAGGGATTTATCTTTGAAGACTTATTTCAGTTACATACCCAATTTTTAGAATGGGGCCTACCTTCAAACTCATTAAATGTTGTTGCAAGAGATGCACAAGCCTGCGATGAGTATTTTAAAAATATAAGTCAGATAAGAGAGTCTCTAGACTATGAGATTGATGGAATTGTTTTTAAGATTAATAATTTTACAATGCAGTCACAGTTGGGTGAAATTTCAAGATCTCCAAGATGGGCTGTTGCTAGAAAGTTTCCTGCTGAAGAAGCAACTACTGAGGTTGAGTTAATTGACTTTCAAGTAGGAAGAACCGGAGCTATTACTCCAGTTGCAAAATTAAAAACAGTTCGTGTTGGGGGTGTCAATGTAAGTAATTGTACTTTGCATAATATTGATGAGTTGCACAGACTTGATCCTAGACCTGGAGATAGAGCAATTATTAAAAGAGCTGGAGATGTCATTCCCCAAATTATCAAAATTATTCCAAAGAAGAATAAACGTGCTAAGAAAATCTCTTTACCTAAAAAATGTGTTTGCGGTGCCAATACCGAACTTAACCATGCTTCATCATGGGGTGTAGAGGATGATAAGGGTTTAGTACTTAAAGTCTTTGCTTCAATCTATGAAGCGCAACAGTTTCTAGATAAGCAAGAACCAGTCAAATTATCAATAAAAGAAATTAAAAATAAAGCAGCTGTCCTGAAGTGCACCGGTGGCTCGAAGTGTTCAGAAATAGTGAAAGGTAAGTTTTATCATTTTGTGTCAAGAAAAGCTTTTGATATTGAGGGTTTAGGAAAAGAAATTATTAACCGATTTTTAGAACTTAATTATCTTAATGATCTTGATGATATTTTTTCTTTAGAGAAATATTCATCAGATATAAAGCTTTTAGAGGGGTTTGGAGATAAGTCAGTATTAAATCTATTACATTCTATTGATGACTCAAGAACTATTGATTTAAACAAATTTATATATAGTTTAGGGATTGAAGAGGTTGGCGAAACAACCTCTAGGATCTTAGCTAACCATTATGGATCTTTTAAGGAGTTCGTACATGCTGATTTTAATAATTTGACCAATATTAAAAGTATTGGTCCAAGAGTAGCTTCAAAAATTATTGATTTTTTTAAAGATAATCAAACACAATCAATGTTAGATAGATTATTAAAAGAGGTAACGTTGCTTAACCCAACCAAAGCAATTCAATCATCATTATCTAGCATGAATATAGTCATAACAGGTAAGCTCGTTGGTATTACTAGGGATCATTTAACAGAAATGTTATTGCAAAAGGGAGCAAATGTATTAAGCTCAATATCAAAGAATACAGATTTTCTTATAGTAGGAGAAAATGCTGGTTCTAAGCTTAGAAAAGCTCAAAATTTAGAGATTAAAATTATTGATCATAAAGATTTAAAGGAGTTTTTAGATGATTAAGTTTAGATATTTATTTTTAATATTCCTATCTGTATTTCTAATAGGGTGTAGATCCACACCCCCCGATAACCCAGATAATCTATGTATTATTTTTAAGGATAAGAGAAGCTGGTATAAAGCTGCTGTTAGAACTGAAGAGAAATGGGGCCTACCGCCTCATGTTTTAATGGCAATTATTTTTCAGGAGTCTAGTTTTCAATCTAATGCTAAGCCTGAACGAGAGACTTTATTTGGTTTTATTCCATGGTTTAGACCTTCCTCTGCAAAAGGCTATTCACAAGCATTAATAGATACTTGGGAAGATTATAAGAAAGAAACGGATAGACGTTGGGTTGATAGAAATAGTTTTTCTGATAGTGCTGATTTTATAGGTTGGTATGCAAATAAAGGTTATAAACAAGGCTTTAGAAAAAATGATGCAAGGTCAATATATCTTGCCTACCATGAAGGTTATGCAGGCTTTAAAGCAAGAACTTATAGAAAAAAACAATGGCTAATTAAGGTTGCTGATAAAGTGCAATCAAGATCATCTATGTATCAAAGGCAATATTTGAGGTGTGAAAAGGATCTTCAAAAGACTAAGCGATTCTTATTCTTTGGCTAGACTTTTTTAGGGCTTAGGCCTAAGCCTTCAATCTCTTGATTAAAGTTATCGCCACAAATCACTGATTTAAACGATGCAGATGATAGATACTTTTCTGCAACTTCTTTTAAATCTGTTACATTGCAGCTTAGAATTTTATTTCTAAACTCAGTTCTTTTTTTATGATCAATCTTTCTAAGATTTTGATAAAAGTCAGATTTAGCTTCACCGCTAGGAGAGAGGGGCTTATCTATAGAAGAGATAACATTCAACACAGCCTCATCGAGATGTGATTGACTCAAACCATTTTTTGTCCATTTAATAGATTCTTTAAATTCATCAAACGTACTTGCACAATTTGGATCTCTATATGAAAAGAATTTAAATACACCAACTTTAGCATCATGAATAGCTCCTGCGCCATAAGCACCTCCTTTTTCTCTAATTGCACTGTGCAAATAGCCATTTCTAAGAGAGGCCGCCAATAAAGATAGCTTAGGCGCATCTTCATCTTCAAATTTAGCTCCAGAAAATGCTTCTGAGCAATAACATACTTGAGCTGGTATTAGCCAAGCTATTTCTTCTTGATAAGGCTCAATTTTATTTTGTAAATCTATTACATCATCCGTTGCTTCTATAGAGCTAGACTTGTCTTTAGATAATTTTATATCTGAAGATATTCTTAATATTTTATGAGGGCTAGAGCACAGCTTTAATCGAATTGATTCTAATAAATCAATAATTTTTTTTGTTCCTTTTTCAAGACCATAATTATCAACTATCTCCTTAAGAAATTTTAATTGATTCAGTCCAAATATTGATCCAATTAATGCAGCTCTGTTATTGATTCCTCCAGATGCATAATCCATAGCTAGCGAATGCCCTTCAGCAGCAATAGATTCTTCCGTTCTTGAAATCAGAACCTGAAGAAGCTCTTGAATTCTTTGTGTTTCATCAAATCTAACTTTAGTTATCGTCTCGATGATTAGGTCTTCAATTTTTGTAGTATTTTTATCTAGACCCTTGCTTGATAAGACAAGATTCAAGGCACCATTATCTTTATTATCAAAGTTTATTTTAATTGATGATTGCAAACCTCCGGATATAGATGTTTGGTATCTTTGAATATCTTCATATGACTTTTGTCCTAGACCAACCCTGGTCAGGATGTATCCATAGACTGTGCAAGCCTTAAGTTCATCTGGAGTCAGTTTATTCAGATTGTACATATAATCTAAATAAGTAATCCCATTTGTACCACATTTATAAAAGGCGTTATATGTATCCTCATATTCAGGAGATGCAAACTTTCTTTTTTTAGGTATATCTGATTTATCTAGACCCGGAAGGGTATTTGCATCATCAGCAGTTTCTTGACGGACCTTTAATTGTTCTGCCAATTGCTTTAATGACTTCACTTCATGGTGATCTAGGCCAGCTTCTTTTTTCTTAATGAATTGTTTAAAGAAATCCTCTTCATTCTTATTAAATTCGATATCTGGTTTAAGCTCAAAAGTCAGTCTGTGTTTATTATCGATTAAAGATGACTTAATCAGTTTATTTATAAATCCTTTTTTAGATATATTCTTTTTCAGTTTTTTAAGATTAGAATCTATATCGAGTAACTCTATTGGATTTTCATCATGAATACATCCACCCATTGACCCCAAAATTAACTGCAGTCCGAATGGCATACTGCCAGAAGAGATTTCTCTTTGATTGATTTCGAGTTGATGAAGGGATGCATCAATTAAAGATTGATCAATGCCATTTTTTATACATTTTGTTAGAGTTTCTAGAACCAAAGACTCGATCATTTCAGCTTTATTTGAATTAACGCCCTCTAGACCTACCACAAACAATAATTCCTTATTACTTGGTTCTAACCCCATTATGGGTGATGTAGCAGTTCCTAATTCAGAAGTCTCAAGAGCTTTTCTTAAAGGAGCAGCAGAATTCCCAATGAGTATGCTGCTAAGAAGATATTTTTCTAATAGATTATACGCATCAAAACTTTTACCTAGTAACCAACTTATAACCACATGATGGTTCTTTGGGCCCTCATCAATGGGTTGATAATTCTCAGATTGATATTGTGGTTTTTGGAACTTTTTAGCTAATGGCACAACAAACCTTTCCTCTAATGGTTTGAATTGCGACATAACATTTTGATCTAAGAAATCTTGAATTTCTTTTACATCTAAATCTCCAAAACTAAAGAATGTAGCATTAGATGGGTGATAGTGAGAGCGATGGAAGTCCACTAAATCCTTATGGGTTAGATTGATGATCTCCTTTGGGTCGCCACCACTATTAAATTGATAAGTTGTATCAGGGTATAAGTATTTGGTCATACCATGCCACAGTTGAGAGCTTACTGAACTCATGGCCCCCTTCATTTCATTAAAGACAACACCTTTTATTTCTAATTCCCCATCTTGATTAACCTCAAATCGATGACCTTCTTGAAGAAAGTCTAATTTATTTAAGTTAGGGAAAAAAGCAGCATCAGTATAGATATTTAGTAGGTTATGAAAATCTTTATTATTTTGAGTTGCAAAGGGGTAGGCCGTCCAATCACTTGAAGTAAAAGCATTCATGAATGTATTCAATGAGCGTCTTAGCATCATAAAAAAGGGATCTCTTACAGGATATTTTTTTGAACCACAAAGAGCAGTATGTTCAAGAATATGAGCGATGCCTGAAGAGTCTGATGGTACTGTCTTAAATGCGACCATAAATACTTTTTCTTCATTATCTGATGCTAAATGTAAATGCTTGCATTCAAAATCTGAGTGCTCATATACCTTTGCCTCAATATTCAGTAACTTAATTTTTTTATTGTCAACTAAATTAAACATATTGTTATGAAGTTAAGAAAAGAAATGTGTTTATATTATAATGTGAACTTAGTCATGAAGGTTTAAATAAATGATTTTACTAAAGAAATTTACTTATTTTTTTCTTTTCTCAACAATTCTATGGAGTTGTTCTTCAGCACCATATCTTAAGACAAACTCTCGAGATCTTTTTAATTTAGAGCCCAATACATCTTTTAATATTATTTCAGAAAAAGATTTATTGCCTGCGAAAGTTGATCCAATTTTTGTAGACTATATCAAAGAGGCAATCTTAATCAATCTTTCAAATAAAGGTCATAATTTTGAAGGGTCTTCAACCATTCAGTTGCATATAATAGTTAGTACTGAAGATAAACTTGATAATGATCTAAGCTTTTATTCATCTCCTTATTACTATAGATATCCATATGATTATGACCGCATTCGATCAATAGAAGAATTTTATTTAAGACTCTCAATCATCGATACTGAGCTTGATAAGACACTATGGACTGGATTAACTAGATGGAGACCAGGCTCGAAATTTGAACCCAACAATCCTGATAGAGCTCAGCTACTAGTCGACCTTATTTTAAATACTCTATAGTGATTCTGGGCTTATCTCATTTCTAATTTTTCTTGTTAATGGACTTATAGAAGAATCTATAGTTGATGCTATATGATCGCCTAATATTGGTCCGTAAGTAAAACCTCTAGAGCCTAATCCTCCAATTACGAATATATTATGAGTATGTTTTAATCTGCCTGCCACAGGTAATTTATTATTGGTCCCTACTCTAATTTGATTCCTAGTTTTAATTTTTTGAGAAGAATATTCCTTTTCTATCCCCAATAGATCGGTATGAGACTCAATTAAATCTTTGGATTTTTTCTGATCAGGCGCTAAATCATGAAATACTCTTTCATAGGTTGAGCCTAGCCAATTCAGACCATCTTTCTGTGGCAGAATGTATCCTTTAGAATTGATTGGAGACTTAATTTTTGTGTTGATGTTTGCTCCAACCAACTGGCCCTTAGTAAAGCTTAGGTTAGATACGAAGTTTATGAGACCAGACCCATTTGCAATGACTAGAGCATCGTAGCATTTTGGATGATTTGCATTCTTAAATATGAGCTCTATTTGATCATTTGTTTGAATATAATTTGTAAAACAAACTCCTTTAATTACTGAAATTAACTTATTATTTAATAATGCTTTATTAACTAGAACTGGGTCTAGATAGCCACCATCGAGCATTCTTAAAGATTCATATTTACAGTTAGAAAATTTAGCTACAAGATTATCAAATATAAAAAGATCGTCACGCTTAGTTTCTTTTAATTGATTGAACCAATCCCTTAAGTTTTTATTGATTGCTAAGAAATCAATCCCGCTATTTACATAGGCTTGATCGAATAGATGACCAAGATAGAAATGACTTGAATAAAAGAAACTAATTAAATTGAGCTGATTAAGGGCGTTATTGGTAAAATTAAATTTTGGATATAGAGCAGCCAAGGGATTGCCTGAGGCACCATTCGAGATTTTTTTTTCATACTCGAATACATCAACACAATAACCTCTCTTTGCTAAATGGTAAGCAGTTGATGAACCAGCAATACCTGACCCTATCACAGCGATGTTATGACAATGTCTATGAGAAGACTTTAGATCTTTTTCCATATTACCACTGAGATGATGCCTCTTGCTTTTAAAGCCTGAATTTTTTTTGACATTAAACCCTCGTTCTTGCATTCCTCTCCTTAAAAATCCAGCAGCTGAAAAGGTTGAAAATGTTGTCCCCTTTTTTGAGGAAGATGTAATGGTATCTAAGACATTATGTGTCCACATTTCAGGATTATGTTTTGGATCAAATCCATCTAGATACCAAGCATCAATGCACATATTCCAATTTAATTGGGTGATAGCATCACTAACTTCTAAATTGACAAAAATTAATTCTATATTCCAATTATTAAAAAAAAATTTGTTTATGCCTTTATGTTTCGGCTTAAATTTCTTTAAAAAATACTCTTTATATTTTTCTAATTTTGGGAACTGTTCTAATGCCTGTTTAATATTAGCTGTAGTCGGAGCTTTTGAGTCAATACTTAAATAAGTTAAATGTCCGTTATTTTTACTTTTTACCCATTCTTGTGAAGTTACAAGAAAATTTAATCCAAGCCCAAAACCTAGCTCTCCAATCACAACATTATCTGCAGATTTGAATCTTTTTTTTATATTATTTGGTTCAATGTAGACATAATGAATTTCTTCCAATGCATCTTTATTAAAAAAAATGTCATTGTAGTCTAATGAGTAGGGTAGACCATGTCTCCAATCTAGTTTATGTTCTTCTAAACTTAGTAGCTTAAAATTTTTAGACATGCAAGAAATTATCCTTTATTCAAGATAATAAAGGTATATTAATGTTTGTTTTCTTATTTTCCTTGAGGGATGTCTTTGAATGGTATCCCTTTATCTGCTCTAGGATCTTGAGGTAGACCTAACACTCTTTCAGCAATAATATTCTTGAGTATTTCGTCCGTACCACCAGCAATCTTTAAGCCAGGTGCTCCCAACCAAGCCCCTTGGAATGGCGACACTCCGAGTTGATCGTCAATAATCATACCTGCCATATCTCCAGCATCCATACCAAAATTACCTATTTCTTGAAGTTTATTTGCACTGACGATCTTTGTGATAGAAGCCTCAGGTCCAGGAGCTTCACCTTTAGATAGCGCTGATATAGTTCTAAATTTCGTATACTTTAATCCGTTGGCTTCACAAAACCAATCTGCCAGTTTATGTCTCACCGATTGATCTTTAATTAAAGGAATTCCGTCATCATCTTTTTCTTTAGCCAATATGAGTGCTTCTTCAATGTCAGCACCTCTTGCATCTCCAACTGCTAATCTTTCATTCATTAAAGTCGTAATCGCCACCTTCCACCCATCTCCAATTTCTCCCAGTCTTTGACTATCAGGTATTTTGACATCTTCAAAATATACCTCATTAAAACCTGCTCCCGTCCCAGCTGTTCCAGTAATTTGTTTAATTGGTTTAACAGTAATCCCAGGCGATTTCATATCAACGAAGAAAAAGGTTAATCCTTTATGTTTTTCTAGATTTGGATCATGGCGGACAACTAAAATACCAAAATCAGAATAATGTGCTCCTGAAGTCCATACTTTTTGGCCGTTGATGATCCATTCATCCCCTTTTCGTTCAGCTTTAGTTCTTAGGCCTGCGACATCGGACCCAGCGGAGGGTTCAGAAAATAATTGACACCAGATTTCTTTACCTTCTGCCATTGGCGGTAAATATCGTTTCTTTTGTTCGTCCGTTGAGTATTCCATCATTACCGGGCCACACATACCTAAACCAATTTCAAAAATACTTCCTGGAACATCAAATTTTGCTTGTTCTTGTGTCCATATAATTCTTTCTATTGGTGTTGCATCCATACCTCCGAATTCTTTTGGCCAGTGCAACATTGCCCATCCAGCATCATATTTCTTCTTTTGCCATTCTTTTGCAGCCTTAATTAAAGTATCCAAATCTAATTCAACTGCAGCTGCTGTGTCAGTTATGGAACCAAATTTTGTTTTTTTAGAAGAGGACTGTTTTAATTTGGCGTTTTCTTCAAGCCACTTTCTGCACTTTGATCTAAATTTTGCTTGTTCGGGCGTGTCATTAAAATCCATATTTACTCCATTATTCTTTATTTAATGTATTTGATTTCTCTAAACTCGATATTAGTTTCTCTTTCCAATGTGCTTCAGCACCTAAATTCAATGATAAAACCTTGGATCGTTTATAAAATAGATGACAATCATATTCCCAGGTAAATCCATTGCCCCCATGGGTTTGAATATTTTCTTTTGAACATAATTGGTAAGCCTTGGTAGCACTAACTCTAGCTGTTGCAGCAGCAATCGGAAGTTCTGCTGACCCAGACGATAATGCCCAAGCACCGTAATAACAATTTGATCTAGCCAATGTTAGAGCAACATACATATCTGCTAACTTATGCTTTATAGCTTGATATGATCCTATTTGCCTTCCAAATGCATATCTTTCTAGAGCATATGATTTTGCCATATCAAGAGCCTGTTGAGATCCACCTACTTGTTCAAATGCAAATAAAACAGCTGCCTGGTTTAAGAGCTTTTCATGATATAACCAACCTTCACCGGATGAACCAATTAATTGTGAAGGAGTGTTATTAAATGTTATTTTGAAGAAAGATCTTGATGTATCAAGATTTTTTTGAAGGTTAATTTCTACACTTTTATCTTTTAAATCTACAACCCTTAAATCTAATCCTGACGAAGATTTTGCAAGCACCAAAGCATGAGAAGCAATACCTGCATCTGGAACAGCAATTTTAGTTCCTGAGATTGAATCATCCTCCACAGTAACAGCTACGTTTTTTTCGTTTAATTTAGCGATGTCTTCAGCAACAGCATAAGTACCCACATAATCACCAGTTACTAAATTAGGCAATAATTCTTTTTTCAGTTCATCCGATGCATATTCAATAATGCCTTCGGTAAATAAATATACTGAAGAGGAAAATGGTACAGGAGCTAATGCTCTGCCAAGTTCTTCGGCAATGACGCATAATTCAAGATGGCCAAGCTCTAGACCACCGTAGGTCTCAGGTATTCGAATACCAGTCCAACCAAGATCAACAATTTTCTTCCAAAGAGAATCATCCAACTCCAGCCCATTATCCATAACCTTCCTAGCGTTGGATAAACCGCCTTCCTTATCAAAAAACTTTCTTGCTTCAGCTTGTAAAAATTTTTGATCGTCTGAAAAATCTAAGTTCATTATGTATTACAATCCTCAAAAACAATTAGAATATTATTAGGCTAGCTTATTTAAACATAAATTCAACAAAAAATGGCACTTAAAATTAATCCTGATTCAACTGATCAAATATCGCAGCCTTTAGCAGACAGAAGAGGGTTGTTCATTAGCATAGTATTTATAGCTCTATTATTTGGGATTTTATTTTTATCATTTTGGATCAATGATATTTCTCGTAATTCAGGTATAAATACTAACGATTTTGAAGAAAGACTATCTTCATTAGAGGAACAGTTTTCTCTCGCAGATGAATTTAGTACAGAATTTATTACGGATACTGGAACTCAATTACAGTTTTTGGATAAAGAGATTAGAAAACTCTGGGACCTAAGCAATAAGCGCAACAGACCAAATATTGAGGCTCTAGAAAAATCATACAAAGTTTTAAGCAATCAATTCATTGCGACTAGCAGCACTGTAAGTAAATTAAATATGTCTTTAATTGGCCTGGAAGCTGATATTGCTGGTATTGAAAGCCAATTAAGTGTGCTAGATAGTAAGAGTGAAGGCTTTCAACTCATCAATAATGAGCTAACCTCAATTAAGAGAAGACTTTTAATTTTAGATGAAACCATTCAAGCATTTGATAATTACCGTAAACAAACAAATCAATTGCTGGTTGAAATCCAATCAAATTTGAATGCTGGTCAAGACTCAGATAGTCCCTTGGATACACCTTAAATGTTTATATTTCAGTAAAAAAGAGGTATATTCTTCTCATAGATTTAATAATTTGGGGGAAATGATGCGTAATTTAGTCACATTTTTATTTGTGTTTCCATTAATCTTGGGTACACAGTCTGTTTTTGCTCAGAATAATGAGCTTGTTTTGGAAGAGGTTGTGGTTACAGCAACCAAGAAAGAGGAGAATGTTCAGTCAATTGCTGAAACAGTTAACGCTGTATCGGGAGATACCATTGACGATTATCAAATTCGTAATTTGAATGAGCTTTCTCAGGTTGTTTCTGGGGTAGAATTTACTCAAATTGATCCTAGAAGATCAACAATTGTCATTCGAGGTCAAAAGATGGACCCTGATGGCGGAAATGATCAACCTGTACAAGCTTACATCGATGAGGCACCTGTTCGACCAGCAGCAGCTTTCTTGCAGATGTTTGACACTGAAAGAGTAGAGATCCTTAAAGGTGCTCAAGGCACTTTACAGGGAGTCGTGAGCATAGGTGGTGCTGTTCATATTTATACAAGAGATGCTGAAATTGGTAGCGATGAACGTAATGGTTACGTAAAAACAACCATCGCTGATAACTCAACCACTATTCTTGAGTTTGCATCAGATTTACCAATAAGCGACACAATGGCTTTACGTGTTGCTGCCGTTTCTAATGATAATGCAGGTAATGAAGTTAAGAACATCAGAAATGGTGACAGAGAAGATCATGATTATGATGCGTTCAGATTATCCCTGAATTGGGAACCAGCGGATGATCTTTCAGTAAGACTTAAATATCAGAATATGGAATACAATACTGTGTCCCCTCGACCATTAGCAGGCTCAAACGGACCATTCGTTTATGATGCATTTGCTGATGTTGCAGGAGCTTCAAACCCATTTTTCCCTGCAGTTACCTTACAGAATTATGCACAAGCGGTTAGCGCTTATTTAGGTGTTATAGGTGCAATAGCACCTGGAAGCCTTGCACAGCTACAGCTTTTAAATAAGCCATCCTATGCAGATATTCCGGCTGTTTTAGATCCTGAAGATGGTGTTGCTGTACACTTCCAACGCCCTGCACACAATAATTCAGGCGAGCTGCTAAACCTCATGATTGATTATGATATGGGCTCACATATGTTTTCTTTAAGAGCATCTGACTATGAGATGGATACAGCAGCACTGATCGATAGAGATTATGCTGGTGCTTTCTTATGGGGTTACCCTCAAGAGGTGAGAACAAATGCTGGAATTACTACTATTGAAGCAAGAATCTCAAATACAGATGATTCTGCACTTGAGTATACCATTGGATTCTTTTCAAGAGATTCTCAAACTTATACACATGCAGACCTAGATAGATCTTTTGCTAGGACAGAGATTGCTCCTGGTATATTGATGCCGATTGTTCCATTTGAATATGAATCACCATTTGATGCATGTCAGGCTGAAATTGCAAGCCCTGGTATGTGGGCGACAAGAAATGTTGTGATTACTTGTGTAGGCATTCCTGTTGATAATAGAACAGAAGCCATTTTTGCTGACTTTAAATATAACCTCAGCGATAAGACTTTTATTCAGTTTGGAGTTAGAGAGCAAGATCTTTCTGGTTACAGACAGCAACAAATTTATTTGCCTTTGACTGCTGATGTTGGTGTAGCTGTTGGTGGAGGAAGCACTTTTGAACAGATTCCAACCTACATGCAGAATCCTGAAAGTGATTCAACAACTGGTGGTATCAAGCTTGGCCATTTTGTAGAGGATGATGTCCTGTTATACATCACTTATCAAACTGGTTACAGAAGCCCTGGAAGCGCGATCACTCCTTCAGCGATTGCTCCAAGTCTCTTAGTTTTTGATGAAGAAGAAACTGCAATGACAGAGTTTGGTATGAAAGGTACATTCTTAGATGGCAGATTAAGACTTAATTTTGCTTATTTTGATTATGCTTTTGATGGATTCCAAGCTAAATGGGATAACGTTACTGCTAGAACCTATTCAGTAGCTGGCGCTGGACCAACTCAACAAATTATGGGTGGACTATTTAACAATAACGATGCTTCGATGACAGGCTTTGATGTTGAGTATCAATATATTGTTAATGAAAGTTTAGTTCTTGGCGGAAGCTATTCTCAAAATGAAAGTGAGTTTGACCCTGGTGCCGTTGCTTTTGCTAATGATCCAAGTTATGCCGGCATGTTAGCAGCAACTAGAGATATTACTGGAACTCCTGTTAATGATGCTGCAGAGAGCTCATGGACATTCTATCTTGATCATTCAGTACCAGCTTTTGCTGGGGGTGAAAGGTACACTCGCTATAATATCAACTGGAGAGATGCTAGGAAATCAAGCGTGAATCCAGATCTTTCAATCGAAGAGCTTTATTTAGCTAATCTTTATTTTGGGTGGCGTTCAGGTGATGGAGCATGGGATGCAAACTTATTTGTGAAGAACGTTTTAGATGATGTTGATTTATCTCACATTCAAAGTTATTACACTGAGTATGGTATGCCTGGCGGTAGTGGCTTAGGTTCAAAGTTCTACGAAGGTCTTACTAATAGAGGTAGACAGTTAGGGCTTCAGGTCACATATAACTTTTAAATCATTCGATTATTAAAAAAACGGCAACTTAGGTTGCCGTTTTTTTTATGTATAGAAAATTATCATAGATCGATCAATAAACCAATAAGTTGAAATACCACCTATTACAAAAGCTGAGACCGTAGTTATCACTCTCTTTGTGAAGAGTCTATCCAACAATATTTTTGTAATTAAGTACAATCCAACAAGAATGATAATTTGACCGATTTCTATTCCTATATTGAAATAAAATAATGTTTCAACAACAGCACCAATATCATAATCAAGCTTATTAAGTACACCATAAAAACCTAGACCATGGATTAAGCCAAACAGAAATCCTGTCAGGGCATAGGTATTTGGAGCTTTATTATGAGATATTAAATCTTTGGCTAACATAATTAGTGTGAGGGCTATCAGCGCCTCGATGGGTGCTTGGCTAAGATTCAATATGTCTAAAAAAGCTAAAGCCAATGTAAGAGAGTGCCCTATAGTAAATGCAGTAACTACTTTCAGTAAAGAAATGAAGTTAGAACTTAAGAAGAACAATAGAATAATTAAAAAAATATGGTCCCAACCCGATATTAAATGCCATACACCTAATTCAAAGTAGTTATTGGACAAAGAATCCGCATCAAGGAAGATAATTGAATTTTGCTCATTTAAAACTGATCTAAGTACCTCCTGATCTTGGTTCTCATAAGTGAAGAATATTTCAATGGGACTGTCGTTTAAACCACCCACCTCAATTACACTAAGTGATGCACCATTAATACACGTTATTTCCCAAAAAGAATTAATTTCATTGCCTGTTATCTGAAGATTATATTTATTAATCGAAGCGCAATCTTCGTTTGGTTTGATTGACATCGGAGTTGAGTTATTTGGCCTAACAAAGTTAATCCTATAAGAATCATTGTTTTCGACTATTATTAACTTTGCTGGTTTGAACTCATGGGAAGAGACTGATATAGATATAAAGATTAAAGCTATGATTTTAATTTTTGTCATAGCTTGGTTTTTCTACAAGGATGTCTAGTGGGTATCGTGCCTTAAGCTCATTTATTTTTTGATTAATAAATTCTTGCTTTTTCTCCTCTAAATAAGCTTGGCGTACTTTTTGTTTGATTTCTTCAAAGCTTTTTTCTGGAGATTTTATTATTTTTAAATTTAAAATTTTGTGTATTCCAAAATCGGAAGTTATCCATGTATCAGCTTCTTTCATATTATTCATTTGTTCCAAAAATGACTCACCAAAATTATTTTTTATTTGACTAGCGGTAAAGTTTTCAAAATCTGATCCCAAAAAGAAGGGCGCAGGATCTTTTGAAGATTCATCTTTAAAGAATTGATGACTAAATGAATACAAGGCTTCATTACCAAAGTTATCTTTATGCCCCAAGTAATAATTAAATACATCTTTATCGTTAATATTTGTTAATACTTCATTTTCAAAAAAGTATTTCATTTTTTGTATTAATCTTCTGCGTACTATTTCATCTTCGATAAACAAATTATTATTTAATGCTTCTTGATACAGAATTTCATCTTCATACCATGAATTTAATGATGACATGAGCTCGGATTCATTGGGAAGACGACCAAACTCACGTTGAAAATTACCAGATAAATATTCAAGGGTAGTTGTATCAATCATGACTTTGCTTTGATTATTGTTTTGAGAATCTGCGAAGAATAATACAGCAGCGATTAGGATGAAGATTATAAATGAGCGTAAGTTTGACATTGAGATTCCATGCAAATTGACATAAATATTCTCACTAGTCAATATAGAGATTTGTTATCCTTACACTATAGAAATTTAAAATGTCTTTATGAATTTGCCTGTTCCACTTCAATTGATCGGATTTCCTGGATCCCCATATACGAGGAAGATGCTCGCCCTGTTAAGGTTTAAAAGGATTCCATATTCAGTAATTTGGGATGATCCATTACAGACTCTTAATCAACTAGATGTTGAAGCACCACAACCAACATTGCTACCAGTTTTTTTATTGCATGAGGGTGATAATCTTAAAGCAAAATGTGATTCAACCCCAATCATTAGGGAGATAGAAACTCTATCTCCTAATAGATCAGTCATACCTAACGATCCTGCTTTAGGTTTTATTAACTATCTGCTAGAAGACTTTGGAGATGAATGGGTAACAAAGTACATGTTTCATTTTAGATGGCATTTTAAGCAAGACATTGATCATGCAGGAGACATACTGCCCTTATGGAGAAAGATAAACCTAGATCAAAAATCCCATACAGAAGCAAAGAAATTTATTTCTGACCTCCAGATTAGCAGGCTTTGGGTAGTAGGCTCGAATGAAAAGACTGCATCTATAATTGAATCAAGCTATAAACGTTTCTTAGCACTATTAGAGGAGCATTTTTCAGGTAGCTCATTCTTATTAGGATCTAGACCTTCTAGTGCAGATTTTTCAATATTTGGTCAATTAACCCAGTTAGTAGGTTTTGACCCGACATCTAGAGATTTAGCTAAAACTATATCACCTAGAACCAGTGCTTGGGTCGATATTGTGGAGGATTTAAGTGGATTAGATGAAAATAACATTAATTGGTTCTCACTCGATGATTTACCCAAATCCGTTTCAAAGATTTTTCATGAAGTGGGCAAAGGGTACACTCAAACTATGCTAGCAAACTACAAAGCCTTCAAAAATGCTGATTCCACTTGGAAAATAAATCTAGAAGATAAGGCTTGGGAGCAGAAGACTTTTCCTTATCAAGCTAAATGCTTGGACTGGATTAAGCAGGAGTTTGAGTTATTAAGTAATCAAGACCAAACCAGAGTCTATAATTTCTTATCTGGCACAGGTTGTGAAGAATTGATAGCACCCATGGACTTAGACTAAAAACCCGTCTAATATCCTAATATCTTTTTATATTTGGAGTATTAATGATTGATTTCTATACAGCACCTACACCAAACGGCCATAAAGTCTCATGCACCCTAGAGGCGATGGAATTGGAATATGACACCCATGTAGTTAATTTAATGGAGAATGAGCAAAAGAAACCTGAATTTCTTGCTATTAGTCCTAATGGCAGAATTCCAGCAATTGTGGATAGAGATGCAGACAATTTGTCTATTTTTGAGTCTGGTGCGATTATGATTTATTTAGCTGAGAAGACTGGAAAACTTATCCCTAAAAACTTAGTCGAAAAAGCTAAAGTGCTTGAGTGGCTTATGTTTCAAATGGGCGGGGTTGGCCCGATGATGGGCCAAGCAAATGTTTTTTATAGATATTTCCCTGAAAAAATACAACCTGCTATTGATCGTTATCAAAATGAAGGCAGGCGCTTGTTTGAAGTATTAGATACTCATCTTTCAAACCAAGAGTGGTTAGCAAAAGATTATTCCATAGCTGATATTGCTAACTGGTGCTGGGTAAGAACTCATAAATGGTCTGGCATTTCAATTGAAGGCTTAGATCACCTAGATAGATGGATCCAAGCTATGTACGAACAGCCAGGAATGAGTGCGGGACTTGAGGTCCCTATTAAAATGGAGAATATATTGGATGATGATGAAAAAGCTAAAGAGTTTGCAAAGAATGCAGAAAAGATGGTTAAGAAATAATTAGGAGATATATATGTTAAGAGTACATTTTGCAGCAAATACACGAGCAGGTAGAGTTGTATGGCTTTTAGAGGAGCTAGGCTTAGAGTATGAAGTTAATATTATGCCTTTTACCAAGGAAGGACTTAAATCTGATGAGCACCGAGCAAGACATGCTTTAGGAAGAGTACCCGTCTTAGAAGATGGCAACATCTCAATTTATGAGTCCGGTGCAATCATTGACTATATTCTAGAGAGACATAAAAATGGTGGTTTAAAACCACAGACTGACTCCGATACGTTTCCTTATTACTTGCAGTGGTATCACTATTGTGAAGGAATGGTTATGCCGCCAATGAATCAAATCGTTGTCCAAACTATATTGTTACCACCTGACCGTAGAGATGAAACTGTTTTAAAGCAAGCCCAAAATTTACTTACTAAATCATTAGCACCCGTGAATGATAATCTGTCTGATAAAGATTATTTAATTGGGGATTTTTCTGCAGCTGATACTATGTTGGGACATTCATGTTTTATGGCCAATAGAATGGGGTGCGTTACCGATGACATGCAAAATATTAAAAATTATGTAGCAAGGATTGAGGCTAGGCCTGCATTTCAAAAAGCAGTTGAGCTTCAATAAGAAGTAATATTTGATGAAAGTTAAAAATCAATTACAGCCTAACCAAGAACAGTTAGATGGTTTTTTAAAAGGAGATACTGAGGCCCCAATAGCAATGCTTAACTTACTTAAATTTAAAAAACATGCCGAGTACGAGGATGGACGTGAAACAGACCTTACTGGCCAAGCAGCTTATGGTATATATGCACAAGAAGTTCAGGAACATCTTGCCAAAGTTGGCGGAGAGATAATCTTCGGAGGATATGTCAATAGACTGATGCTTGGTGAAGTAGAAGATCTTTGGGATTCCGTTGCAATTGCTAGATACCCAAGTAGAAAAGCTATGCTTGCAATGATTATGGATCCAGATTACCAGGAAAGTGAGAAACATCGATCTGCAGGTTTGCAGGGTCAGTTAAATATTGAGATTAAAGAAGGCTAATTTTGATCCTAAATAAGATATTGCCAGTTACAGCTAATAACAATTTTAAAGGTTATCGAATATCGTTATGGGCCTTTGTGTTATTTACAGCTTTGATGACTTGGCGCTCAATCATTCATATGTTTTTTGAAGAATATGGTTTGCACGAGATAGCAAATGTCATTGAGTTGGAAGGGAATCCCGATCCCATGCCTCTTATTTATATATTCTTTTCGGTATGGGGCCTAGCCCAAACAATTTTCTGTATAGTTTGCTGGGTAGTGATTACTCGATACCGATCCTTGATACCTTTGATGTATTTTTTATGGATCATTGAGTGGGGACTTAGAGCTTTTGTATACCCCATTATGTCAGGCGACCCGATTGGATCAGGCACCTATACTGATGGCACAACCCCAGGGCATATTATGGCTCCGTATATCACTCTTTTCCTACTAATATTTTTTGTAATATCATTAATGCAAAGAGATTAATCTACAGAAGCAATAATGCGTGAATTTCAAACTTTAAAAAGTAATTTAATAAAAACACGAATAGTTGATACTAATAGTAATGTAGATGAACTGAACCAAGAGGAGATCACTGTTGACATTGAGCGATTTGCCTTTACAGCCAACAATGTAACCTATGGTGTTGCAGGTGAAACCATTGGATACTGGAAATTTTTTCCGCCTTCTAATGATCCAAGGGATGAATGGGGTTGTATCCCCATGTGGGGTTTTGCACAGGTAGTTAACTCAAAAAATGGAAGCTTAAAAATTGGAGAGAGATTGTTTGGTTATTTTCCTGCAGCAGATTCCTTAAAATTGAAACCAACTAAAGTAACTGATAAAAGTTTTAGTGATGGTTCAGATCACCGTCAGGAACTTCCTCCTGTCTACAATAACTATATTAGGTTATCAGGAGAAGAAGATTATGACAGATCTATGGATGATATTAGGGCCCTCTTATTTCCTTTGCATATCACAGCATTTTGTTTATGTGATGCACTACAAGAGGAGTCTTATTTAGGGTCCTCTCAGGTCATTATTGTTAGTGCTTCAAGCAAAACCGCTATTGGTCTAGCCCAAGGACTAGCAGATGAAAAAGATGCACCAAAAATCATTGGCCTTACTGCAGCAAGCAATGCAAAGTTTGTCAAAAGTTTAGGTTGTTACGATGAAGTGATTTCATACGATAACTTAAGTGCCATTAACTATGGTATTGGGTCGGTCATGGTTGATATGGCAGGTAATCGGGAGATTCTTGGGACCGTACATAATGCATTGGGAGACAATATGCTCAAGTGCCTTACCGTTGGGATGACACATTGGGATAATGAAACGACAGCAGAGGATGCGTTAGGTCAAGCCATGCTCAGAGATCGCACCGAGTTCTTTTTTGCACCAGCACATATTCAAAAGCGTATTGGGGACTGGGGACAAGAAGGTTATAATAAAAAAACAAATATTTTTATGACCGCAAGAGCTCTGCAGAGCAAGAGTTGGATGAGGGTAAAAGAAATTTCTGACTTGGAAGAGTTTATCAATATTTATAGTGAAGTGGTCGCAGGCAATATTAATCCCAATGAAGGGATTGTGGTTAAAGTAAAGTGAAATTACTTCGATATTTAATATTCATTGCAGTGATTATTTTTGTGCTGATAACAATCTTATTGAGGTTGCCGAGCATTCAAGATAGGCTGCTGACTTCTGCAGTAAATAATATCATGGGCTCTCAAGCAGAGTTAGATGATGATGCACTGACTGCTTTGGTTTGCGGATCAGGTTCACCGCTTGCATCACCAGAGAGAGCACAAGCGTGCATTTTGATTAATGCTGGTGGAAATTACTACGTAGTAGATGTGGGTGATGGAAGTGTTAGCAACCTTACAAATTGGAGGGTTGATATGAGCAACATCAAAGCCACATTTTTAACACACCTGCACTCTGATCATATTTCTGATCTAGCAGACCTTCATCTTGCCACTTGGATTAACCAGTCTAGAGAAGATAAATTAGATGTTTATGGTCCGAAGGGCGTGAGCTTGGTCACGCAGGGCTTTGCAGATGCACACCAGCTTGATTACCAATTTAGAAATGAACATCATGGCGATGAGGTCGCTTCACTGGAAGTTGCTGGATTCAATCCCCGCACAATTGATTTATTAAACCCAGTGATTATTAACGAGGGGGGATTAAAGATAACAGCTTTTCCAGTCATACATGATCCAGTGAAGCCATCTCTTGGCTATCGTTTTGATTACAAAGATAGATCAATTGTTATCAGTGGTGATACGAAATATAGTGAAGATTTGGTTGAATATGCCAAAGATGCTGATGTGCTTTTTCATGAAGCCCAAGCTAATCATATTCTAAAAATCATGGAAGATGTAGCAAGAGATAATGGAGCGCTACTTATAGAGAAAACATTACAAGATATTGTGGCGTATCATACTACTCCTGAAGAAGCAGCATCATTAGCAAACCTTGCTAATGTAAAACATTTAGTTTTCTATCATTTAGTTCCAGCTCCGAGGAACAATCTCATTGAACAAGTTTTCTTTAGAGGAGTAAATAAGATAAGGAAGAATTGGACCATGGCAAATGACGGGACAATGATAGTATTACCATTAGCATCGGATGAGGTAATCATCTCATCAATTAATGAGTAACCAATATAAAGATCAGGGTGGTGCTGCCACGTATGCACCAAGTCGTTTTAGAAGATGGATGACTTCTAAAATTATGAGCAAATATGGCAGTCTGAGGATGCAACAAAAAAAACATCAGCAAGCTGAATCCAATAGGAAGAAGAATAACGCGCAACATACAGTGGAATACTTTCATCAGGTTGAGGATGGCTACAGTTTTTTGGCAGCTCAGACACTTTTGAAACTTAAAGACCAATACAACATAGATATACGATGCCATTTAGTTTCAGGACCACAAGACAGAAACCTTCCTGAACCGGACCTTTTGATTAAGCTGTCAGGATATGATTCTTATAATATTTCATCCTATTATGGTTTAGATTTCCCATCTGATTATCACCAACCTAACGATGATTTGATTGAACGAGCTAAATCAATATTGGCTGCACAAAATAATAGTGGCTTTTTAAACATTGCCTCTAAAGTTAGTCATGCTCTATGGCTTGGACACTTTTCTGAATTAGAAGCCATAGCTTCTGAGCATGGATCTTGTGATCCAAAAAAGGCTGATGCAGTTATCAATGCAGGATCTGCAAGACAAGCTCAACTGAAGCATTATTCTGGTGCCATGTTTTTTTATGGTAATGAATGGTATTGGGGAGTGGATCGTTTATACCATTTAGAGAATCGACTTACTGATCTTGGATTAAATAAAAATAAAGATGGTGGTATTTTATACGATAGACCTCAGGTTGAGACGACCCTAGTTGATGATGGTAGTTTAACTTTTGAAATTTTTCCTTCCTTGAGGAGTCCTTACACCGCTTTGATTTTTGATCCAGCTGTTCAGATGGCACGCGATAAAGGAGTTAATCTAAGGGTGAGACCAGTATTACCAATGGTTATGCGTGGCCTCCCAGTTACTTTCGAAAAAGGATTATATATTTTTAGTGACTCTGCTAGAGAGGCAAGGGCAGCTAACATTGAGTTTGGAAATATGTATGATCCTGTTGGGGATCCAGTGAGGCGAGGCTACTCTCTGTATCCTTGGGCCTGTAAACAGGGCAAGGGCATTGAATTGATTTCAAGCTTTCTTAAAGCTGCATTTGTAAAGGGCATTAATCTAAACACCAATATCGGTCTTAAGAAGATGGTTGAAAATGCAGGTTTGGACTGGAAAGAAGCTAAATCAATAGTGGGCAATAGTGAATGGGAAGAAGAGTTAGAACACAATAGATTGTCACTTGTTAAATCTGGTTTATGGGGTGTCCCAAGCTTTAGATTATTTGATGAGAACGATAAACAGGTCTTAGCTGCATGGGGTCAAGATCGCTTATGGTTGTTTTCAAAGACGATTGATAAAATTATAAAGAACAGAAACAACTAGTCAGTTATATAATTAAAAGCTTATGAAAATAAAAGATAAAAGAGTTGTTGTGACCGGGGCTGGTAGTGGCATTGGTAAAGCTTTAGCCGAAGCTTTTCAGAGGTCTGGAGCACAATCCATTGTTTGTGTAGATATTAACAAAGAATCTGCCCAAAGCACTGCTGATGAAATTAACGGATTGGCAATTCAAGCCGATGTATCTAAAGAACAGGATGTCATCAACATTATTAATCAGGCAAATGATCATGCTTTAGGCATAGATATCTTTTGTTCTAATGCAGGTATTATTGGTGCGATTGGATTTTTTGAAGTTGAGTCTAATGATTGGACAAGAATCTGGGACGTGAACGTTATGTCCCATATCTATGCCGCAAAGCATGTCCTGCCTCAAATGCTTGAACAAGGTTCTGGCTATCTTATGAATACAGCATCTGCGGCAGGGTTATTAACTCAGATTGGCTCAGCTCCTTACTCGGTAACCAAAGCTGCAGCTGTAAGTTTTGCAGAATGGATGAAGATTACTTATGGCGAGAAAGGAATAGGCGTTTCTTGTTTATGTCCTCAAGCGGTTAGAACTGCTATGACAGAGCAAGGACCGGGTGTTGCGGGCGTGGACGGAATGATGGAACCAGATGAAGTTGCCATTGATGTTCTAAATGCAATAGAAGAAGATCGTTTCTTAGTGACGCCACATGCCGAGGTATTAGAGTATGTAAAACGCAAAGGCAGTGATAGAGATAGATGGATTGGTGGGATGCAAAGACTGCAAAAACAATTCGAAGATTTCTTAACCCCTAAACAAGACTCATAAAATTGAGCATTTATATAAAGACTTATTGTTACTTATTTTTTTATTTAAGTAATTTTGTATATGCTGAATTTTGTGAGGATTATGTTGCTGAAAGAATACCCTTGTTTGGAGATTTACATGTCCATACAGCATTATCTTTAGATGCTGCAACCCAAGGAACCATTAACCGCCCTGCCGATGCATATAGATTTGCTTTGGGTCAAAGCATTAGTCTTCAACCTTATGATAAGAATGGAGCAAGTCAAAGGTCTGCCATTCTCAAGAGACCTTTAGATTTTATGGCAGTTACGGATCATGCAGAATTGCTTGGAGAAGTTGCCCTATGCGAAGATTCTAACTCTTTAGCCTACAACAGTTTGACATGCATGACATATCGTAATTTACCTCAGGTTGCATATTATCAAATGAATACCAAGGCTAGTTTAAGATCACCCATTTCTATATGCGGAAAGAATAGAGCAAACTGTCTTGAAGCTGCGAAGGTACCTTGGAGAGAAACTATTGATAGTGCAGAGAGATTCAATGCAGTATGCCATTTTACTACTTTTGTAGGCTATGAATGGACAGGTGCCAAATATTCAGGCAACAACCTCCATCGAAATGTTATTTTTAACTCATTCAGTGCACCGAATAAACCAATTAGTTTTTATGAGGCCCCAACTAGAGAAGACCTTTGGCAGCAATTAGATGATACCTGCAAAGGGGATTGTGAATATGTCATTATTCCCCATAATTCAAACCTTTCAAACAGCTATATGTTTGAAGATCCTTCAATTAATGATTTAGAGATTATTCAATCCAGGGAACCGATTATAGAAATTTTTCAACATAAGGGGAGCTCTGAATGTAATGATATCAATGATAAATACTGTGATTTCGAACTCTTACCATACAAAGATTTTAGCTCGAAATTTTTTTCAGATAACTCTAATGTTCCAGCATCAAGTTTTGTTCGTTATGGTTTAAATAGAGGTATTGAAATCAAAGATGCATATCAAATTAATCCATTTAAATATGGTTTTATTGCTAGCACAGATACTCATCTAGCAACTGCAGGAGCAGTGGATGAGACTTTAATGCAAGGACATGGTGGAGCAGGTAAGTCTCATAAAGATGTTTTGCCTGAAGGCTTGCCAGATGATATTGAATCTAATCCAGGCGGTTTGGCAGTTGTTTGGGCAGAAGAGAATTCACGATCCTCTATTTTCGCAGCACTTAAAAGGAGAGAAACATATGCTACTAGTGGCCCAAGATTTATTGTTAGATTTTTTGGTGGCGACAATATTTCAGATAATTCATGTTCAGAAGCTAGCGCAATAAAAAATGCTTATGAATCTGGAGTACCTATGGGAGGTAGCTTAGATATAACCAATATGGAGACCGTAAAGTTTTTTATGATGATCCAAGCTGACCCTCAACTTGAAGATCATTTCATTGAAGCAGTTCAGCTTATTAAATCATCTAGTAAAGATAGTCAGGCTGAAATTGAAGTTATTTCTGTATTTGATGACTCGATTAATTCAGAATTAAATTTAAATACTTGTCAGTTAGAAACGACTAACCCTAAGAGCTTTTGTGAGGTGTGGGAGGACGATCAATTTGATCCTAATGAAAATGCTTATTATTATTTGAGGGTTATCAGCTCACCTACTTGTCGATGGTCTCATGAGCTCTGTATTGACAATCCAGATATGTGTGAAGAGGGTACAAATTATCCAAAATTCATTCATGAGAGAGCATGGACGTCACCCATTTGGCTTGAAAGAAATTAATTTTGCTAAGATGTAGAAATGGATAGATGGATATTACAGATCTTTTTGTTATTAGCACTTATACCTATTGCAATATTTTTAACTCAAGTTGCTTTAGTATTAGCGCCATTAATCCTGTGTGGATTGGCTATTAATGCTTATAGACAAAATAATACTAAGGAGCAGTACTTTTGGATTATCCTAGGCATGATCGCATTAGTTATCGCATTTTTTATTTTAAATATTTTTTAACATGAGATTTATTCTAGTCATTGCCTCACTATTATTATTAGGGATCGGTTTTTACGTTATGTTTAAACCTGACTTACAAAACCTTATTATTGTTCCAGTTACCGCAACCAACATAGAGACCACCTCAGAATTTAGATCATTATTTGCTGGATCATTCATTGCTTATGGATACCTAATTCTTCGCCATACATTTTCTTATAACACTATTTCAATTGCCTTAATGATTGCTTACATCATGTTGTGTATTGCATTTGGCCGATTGGTCAGTTTTGTCATGGATGGCTACAACCATTTTGGCTTAATAGTTTTAGTTGGTGAATTAGCTTTAGCAACTATTTTATTAATTTCACATAAGTCTAGAAAAAATCGCATCCCATATTAAATGTGTAATATAATTCATGTCCGTTTTGGGGATGTGGTGGAACTGGTAGACACGCTAGGCTTAGAACCTAGTGCCGCAAGGCGTGGGGGTTCGACTCCCTCCATCCCTACCATCTAAATTTAAATGTATCTTTTATCTAGCTTTGTTATATTAGCTCTATGAAACATTTACTGCTAGCACCTTTATGTTTAATTCTTCTATTTTCATGTTCTGAATCTGATTCTTATTTTTCAAGGGCTTTAAATGCTGATTCTGAAGAGGATTCATGGTTACTTCATGGGCGAACTTATGATGAATCACGTTTTAGCCCTTTAAAAGATATTAATGATTCGAATGTTCAAGATCTTGGTCTTGCATGGTCGTTTGAAACTGGTACAAATAGGGGTCATGAAACAACACCCATTGTTGTTGATGGGATGATGTTTATTACCGCGCCTTGGAGCGTGGTTTTTGCATTAGACCCAGTGACAGGAAAGGAGATTTGGTCTTTTGATCCTAAAGCAGATAAAGCCTGGGCAAGAAATGCATGTTGTGATGTTGTCAATCGCGGAGTTGCTGTTTGGGGAAATCAAGTCATTGTTGCAACCATTGATGGCCGTTTAATTTCGTTAGATAAAACATCTGGAGAAGTAAACTGGGATGTTCTGACTATTGATAAATCAAAGCCTTACACAATTACAGGCGCACCTAGAATAATCAACGGTAAAATTATTATTGGTAATGGTGGAGCTGAATATGGGGTTCGAGGTTATATCTCTGCCTATAACGTTAAAGATGGATCTATGTTATGGAGATTCTTTACAGTGCCCGGTGATCCTAATAAACCTTTTGAATCTGAAGCTATGGCGCAGGCTGCTAAAACTTGGTCCGGTGGAAAATGGTGGGAAGTAGGAGGTGGAGGAACTGTATGGGATTCGATGGCTTATGATCCTGAATTAAATCTTCTTTATATAGGTACTGGTAATGGCTCGCCCTGGAATCGGTATCAACGCAGTCCTGGAGGAGGAGATAATCTTTATCTCTCATCTATTGTTGCTATTAACCCAGATAATGGAGAATATGTCTGGCACTATCAAACGACACCAGGAGATACATGGGATTACACAGCAACCCAACATATGATTTTGGCAGACATTGAAATCAATGGAGAGCTTAGAAAGGTTATTATGCAAGCCCCAAAAAATGGCTTTTTCTATGTAATTGATAGAACAGATGGAGAGTTTATTTCTGCTAAGAATTATGTCCCTGTTACTTGGGCCTCTCATGTAGATCCGAAAACAGGAAGACCGGTAGAGCTGGATGAAGGGAATCATAAACTATCACCGGTTCTAACTACTCCAGGACCGCTCGGCGGTCATAATTGGCATCCTATGTCTTATAGCCCTAAAACGGGCCTAGTTTACATACCAGCCCAAGAGACTTTATTCATTTTCTCAACCGATACAAACTTTCAATACAATCCTGGAACTTGGAATACTGCTCAACAAGTTGAAATGACATATCTACCAAAAGATCCTGAAGAGCTTGCAATGGTTGATTCAGCTACTGTGGGTTATCTTGTGGCTTGGGACCCTAAAATGCAAAAAGAGGTTTGGAGAGCGCAATATCAGAGGCCGTGGAGTGGAGGAGTATTATCAACTGATGGCAATCTAGTATTTCAAGGAACATCAGATGGAAGATTTATTTCATATGCAGCAGATAGCGGGGATTTGCTTTGGAGCATGGACACTGGACAAGGAATTGTTGCTCCTCCAATAACTTACAAAATTAATGGAGAACAGTTTGTAGCAATTCAAGTTGGGTATGGCGGTGCATATGCTTTATTAGGAGCTTTTGAACCAGCAAATGAAAATCCAGGACGTAATGGAAGAATGATGGTTTTTAAATTGGGAGGCAAACAGCTTGAGAAGCCTATTAAAACTATTGCGCAATTAAATCCGACAATCACAGAACTGAATCCAGATTCATTTGTTATAGCTAGAGGTGAGTATGAATATCATGAGCATTGTCAATTCTGTCATGGTATAGCTGCAATAGGTGGAGGTGTTATACCCGATTTAAGGATGTTAGATTCAGAAGGAAATGCTAGATTTCTAGGTAGTGTTCTGGGTGGAGTCCATGGAAGTGGAATGGCATCATTTCAAGATGTTTTAACCATAGATCAAGCCACTCAAATTCATGAATATATTAAATCTCAAGCAGTTTTAACAGGTGTTGCACAGAGTGCAGAGCAGTAAAATAATATTTATTATCATGAAAAAATTTATTTTAGGATTATTAATACTTCTATCCGTTGTATTTTTATCTTTTGGACTGATCTACTCTAATCCAGGGGTTACTTTACCTAAAATTCCTCCAGCAGATTCTAGCCTGCAACATCCAAAAGGCCTTTCATGGTTTTCTCGTGCAGCCTTAGATTTATTCTTTGATGTCAATATTTGGCGAGGTGCAGATTCAGGTTACGTTGCTATGTTTGCTAAAGATGGCCATGTCATTCATGCAACAGCTAGGGGTATGGCTGATATAGATAAAAGCATACCAATGAATATTGATACTCGATTTAGAATTGCATCCATGACTAAACCCGTGACCGCTGTTGCAACACTCATTTTGGTTGAAGAGGGAACACTGAGACTTGATGATCCCATCGCAAAATACATACCACTAGCTTCAGACATTAGGGTTGCTGTTGATATGAACAGGTTGCCTGATGGTACATTTCTAACTGAACCTCCAGCAAGACCTATTACTGTGTTTGATTTATTAACTTTTAGTTCAGGAGCTGGACATAACAATTCTGTTGATTATATTTCTAAAACATCATCAGATCTTGCAGGGTTGTGGGAAGATAATGATATTTATGATGGCACAGGATCTTTGGGAGATCGAGTCAATCGAATCATTAAGATCCCTTTCTATGAACAACCAGGTAAAATTTGGCGTTATGGATGGTCAACAGATATTCTTGCAAGAGTGATTGAAGTAGCCTCAGAACAGCCATTTAACCAGTTTCTTGATGAAAAAATTTTTAAGCCTTTAGAAATGGGAAATACAAATTTCTTAAGCATGGAAAATTCTTCTCAAGGCATTGCTGAAGTGTATTCTCGTAATGACAGTGGAAATCTCATGCTCATAGATACTCCAAGAAGCAATCCATTGGACTGGACGCCAGGGAGCAGTGGTTTGGTGTCTAATGTTGGAGATTATATGAAGTTTGCCTTAATGCTTTGGAATCAAGGTGAATACAATGGAACAAAGATTTTATCAGCTGACTCTATCTCACTGATGACATATCCGCACGTAGATGTAGGTGTCCTGACTAATCAAGTGGATGGGTTAGGGTTTGGATTGGGTATTGGCGTTGTCATTGATGCTGATAGATCTACTCCTATAGATAGAAACGGAGACTATTTTTGGTCAGGATTTTATGGCACAAATTTTTTTGTTAGTCCCGATACTGGCTTAGTGGGTGTGATTATGTCTCAAAACCAACCCCCAGAATCTTCTCCATGGCCTGGATCATATGGTGTTTTTATTGCGCCTGCTTTTGCTTTTTATGGCCTTTAATATACATAAATGCAATAAAATAGATTGATGAGAGATCATGACCATTATTTAGCAATTCAAAACCTAATTTATAAATATGCTTTATGTCTTGATCAAGGCGACCTTGAGGGAGTAGCAGAATTATTTAAACATGGTGAAATTTTAGCTCCAGATTTAGGCACTTCTCAGAAGGGGTATGATGAAGTACTAAAAACTTATCAGGAAGCAACTCGCATTTATTCTGACACAGGAACGCCTAAGACTAAACATATTACTTCAAATGTGATGATTGAATTTGATGATGACTATAAATCTGCTAGATCTGAATCATATTTTACTGTGATACAGGGAACAGAATCTTTTCCTCTACAGCCTATTATTTCAGGGAGATATCACGATGAATTTGCTTTAGAATCCAATAGTTGGTTGTTTATGAAAAGAAAAATTTATATAGATCTAATGGGGGATTGCTCAGCTCATCTTTTATACGATATAAACGCTTAAAATCATATATATTTCATATTTTGGCATGAGACTTGCATCTAAATGTGTATATCAATAAATTTTGAGTTATTATAGAAAATAGAAATTTTAGGGGAAAAATTATGAAAAGGTTGTTTTTGACAATGTTCTTTGGTGTTTTTGCTTTTAGCATTACAGCCCAGGACATAGAAGAGGTCGTAGTAACCGCAAATAAGAAAGAACAAACTGTTCAAGAGATACCAATGAACATCACTGTTATTTCTGAACAAACTCTTGAGGATAGAGGTATTCTGACACCAGAAGATTATTTAAGAACTCTGGCGGGTATTTCTACTCCTGGTGGTTCTCGATTCTTTACTTTTAGAGGATTGAACACCAGCACATCTCAAAGAGCTTCTGGGACTACCTCAGTGTTTATAGATGAAATAAATGGTGGCATCAATAATTTATTTGATATAGAAAGAGTCGAGGTACTAAGAGGACCTCAAGGAACTCTTTATGGTTCCAATGCAATTGGTGGCACTATTAGATATATAACTAATAAGCCTGATAGTTCAGCTGCATACGGTAAAGTGATGATTGGTTATGGAGATAAAGCCAAAGCTTCAGATCAAATTGAAAAATTAAACGTCATGTATAACTTGCCGCTGACATCTGATTTAGCTTTAAGAGCAGTTTATACATCTTCTGTTAGCCCTGGAATCTATAAGAATATACAAACAGGCCAAATGACCGGTGAAGAGGAAGACACTCATATTATGTTGACTCTTGGTTTTGATGATGGCGGTCCTTTAACAGGAATGATTAGATATTATCAGACTGTTAGAGATGATTTTGGAATCAAAGAGCCTGGCCAGGATAAACCAGGTAATGCTGATGTTTATGTCCCGAATTGCTTGTCTTCAGGAACTACAGCAAGTTTTTGGTATAACTGGGATGGACAACCAACTTGCGCTCGCTTGGCTGGTATTGCTAATGAATTTGGCATTGCTTTAAACAGTTTTGATCCCCAGTATTCTCATGCCTTAGCTTCAGATGAGATACATGAAACAACGGTCACTACTATAGTTACCCATCTAAAATATGCTTTTGAAACATTTAATGTTGACCTTATTGTTCACAAGAAAGAGTTTGAGGAGGATTACTATACTGATTGGGCTCGAATTGATATGGATGATTTTGTCCCAGCACCTTTATGGGTAGATGACAAAGATGATGAATCAACCACTGAAGAGATTAGGATTACATCTAATCCTGGCCCTATAGAGTGGACCATTGGTTATTACAGATATAGCTTTGATGGTGGGAGTGGAGTTGTTGAAACTCAATATGCAATAGATGCAGAATGGCTTGATTATGTTGCGACTATAGCTGGAGGCTTACCATCTGGTTCTTATACAGGAGCTGTTTATTGTCCTCCTTATTGTGAAGGATCAAAAGGATACCCGAATTTATACTATGGTTCAGTAACTGATTATTCCTATCAAGACGAAACATCCTATTACGCTCAATTTGATTTTAATATAGCGGATAATCTAACTCTTACTACTGGAATCAGAGACTATAAGCTGTCTGATAGTTTTGGAGGCAGAGAGTTTGGAATTTTCTATATAGGAAATTTTGGATGTCCTGGAACGGTTGATGGGCCTGATGGTGTTAATTGTAGTCAAGAATCCGGTACCGAAAGTGATACAAGGACGAAAATAGCATTAACTTACACACCAACAGAAGATCTAACTCTGTTTACCACTCAAGCTTCTGGATATCGTCCGGGTGGAAATAATTCACCACTACCATATTTCTGTGCCCAGGACCCACTTGCACAGAAAACCTTCTCTAGAAGGTATAACTCTGATGATGCAGAGACCACTGAATTTGGAGTAAAAATGAGGGGTAGTAATTATCAATTTAATGCTACTTACTTTATGGTAGATTGGCAGGGAATTATCATTAATGTTAGACCTGGTTGTGGATGGGGTTTCAACTTTAATGGTGGTGAGGCTGAAACTAAAGGCTGGGAAATAGATTTTGCTTATTCTATTAATGATGCGTTAGCACTTGATTTTTCTGGTAGTGTTATGTCAGCAGAAACCACAATTGATATTGACTCTCTTGGTGCTAAAGCAGGGGACAGGCTACCTAACTCAGTTGAAGAGCAGTTTAATTTAGGCTTCGTTTACGATACTAGCATCATGTCATATCCAGCTTTTGCTAGAGTAGACTTGAACTATTATGGAGATAGTTTTGCTACTTTTGCTGAGAATCCTTTAAATAGTTCTCCAGACTATAAGAAGTTAAATTTCAATCTAGGCATCAATATTTCAGATTCTCAAATTTTACAGCTATCGATTGATAACTTAACAGACGAAAGAACTGAGGCATTTATATATGCTATGGAAGATACTTCTTGGAGGCCAAGAAACTGGATGCAGTGGATACCACCTAGAAGCGTAGTTTTAAAATATACTTTAAGCTTCTAACTTAAGTATTAATTTCTAAAAAGCCCTGTTTTCAGGGCTTTTTTTTAAAATTTGTTATTATAAAAAAGAGGAATTGAATTTGGATAAGTATGAAATAGCAAAAGATTGGTTGCCCAGATATACAGGCATGCCTGTTGATGGGTTTGGTGATTATATTTTATTAACAAATTTTCAAGACTATGTTGAAAAATTTGCTGATAAGTTTGACGTTGATATTAAAGGCAAATCAAAACCCATGAGTTGTGCTACCAACAATGATGGTTTAAGTATTATAAATTTTGGGATAGGCTCCCCTAATGCTGCAACCATCATGGACTTATTAGTTGCTAGAAAACCAAAAGGTGTTTTATTTTTAGGTAAATGTGGAGGATTGAAAGAAACATCAGAGATCGGTAATTTTATTTTGCCTATAGCAGCTATTAGAGGTGACGGTACTTCAGATGATTATTTTCCTCCCGATGTACCAGCTTTACCTTCATTTAAATTACATAAATTTGTTTCTGATAAGATTCTGGAAACTGATTCAGATTATAGAACAGGGGTTATTTACACAACCAACAGGAGAGTTTGGGAACACGACAAAGTTTTTTTAAAGAAGCTTAGAAAAACTACAGCAATTGGAGTGGATATGGAGGTAGCAACCATCTTTATAGTTGGACATTACAATGAAATTGCAAGAGGAGCTTTAATACTTGTATCAGATGTACCAGTAACACCAGATGGAATTAAGACAGAAGAGTCTGATAAAAAAGTAACATCTAAATGGGCTGAAAAGCATTTGGATATAGGCATAAGATCTATGACAGAGATTGGAAAGTCTGGAGAAAAAATTAAACATTTCAAATATTAATTCATGAATATTAGAGATCACATTAAAGATTTAAAGCATAATCACCCCAAACTTTTTAAGAAATCTTCACTGTGGGGTGGCGCCATGGTTGGGCATGCGTGGTTAATGATATTAGCAGCTACAGCAACTGCAGTTTATTTTAATAATATTATTGTATCGATTATTGCAATAATGTTGATAGGTTCTCGTCAGCTTGGATTGGCTATACTGATGCATGAAGCTGCTCATAAAACATTATTTAAAAACTCTAAGATCAATGATGTGATTGGATCGTGGTTTTGCTCATTACCAGTTATTTATGACCTTAAAGCATATCGTTCTTATCACCTAACACATCATAAAAATACACAAAGCAGCAATGACCCTGATTTACATCTTTCTTCTAAGTTTCCTGTAACCTTATTAAGCATGACCCGTAAAATTTTACGAGATCTGACCGGAATAACAGGCCTTAAGCTCCGGTTCTTTCAATTCAGATCAATGTTTAGAGACTCACAAAAGAATGCTGCCAATACAGCCATTAGATTTTTTCAATCAATATATAAATACCTTATTTCACAGGCTATTATCTTTGTAGTATTTCTATTTTTATTTAACATACAGGCATATTTGATATATTGGCTGATTCCACTGATTACTTGGATGCAGGTTGTTACAAGAATTAGGAACATATCTGAGCATGCTATGGTTAGCGATAATATTAATCCGTTATTACATGCAAGAAGAACTGATGTGAACCTGTTTGAAAGAATCTTTTTTGCACCCTATTATGTAAATTATCATTTAGAGCACCATTTATTAGTCTCTGTTCCATTTTTTAGATTAAAGAAACTAGCGAAATTATTAGATCAAACTTTTAAAAACTCTCAAATGGAAGTTCAAAAAGGATACCTTAAAGTTCTTAAGTTAGCTATTACCTCCAACTCATCTTAAATAAGATTTAATAGGTTGATAACTAAATATTCCCATTACTAATTTTGGATTTTTCTTAATTAATGCTTATCATATGCTTCTACTTAAAGTTAGGTTAATAAAATGGGACGCTTTACCAAGATATCTTTATATATTCTTTTACTGTATTTTGTTGCTCAAGCAGTAGGGTTTATGTTCTTTTATGATGCCTTTTCTAAGCCTTGGTATTTATTCGCTGTAGATTTTACTCATGAGGAGTTAGTAATATTTAGGGAAAGAACTATCTTACCGGCTCTATTTTTAACACTAATCTATTTTATATATAGGTATTTATCTGGCAGAAACCCAACATCACCTATATGGCCTGTATATGTTGTTATTATTTCTTGGGTAGTTACGCAAACAGTTTCATTCTTTACATTAGAGAAGATCTCCATCACTCAAATAGTTACGTATATAATTAGTCTTTTTATATTAGTAGTAGTGAGGCAAGCTCATTTAAAACGGAAAAATGAGATATTTTGAATATGATTTGGGTTGTTAGATTATTTTTATTTGCTTATTTTGTTGTCTATTTTGGTATAGGCGCATGGTCAATCATAGATTTTGGTCTTGATGCCGTTCAAGATGATGGTGGACTTTTATTTGGATATGAGATACCCCGCTTTTTACCTATAGTTGGTTTAAATGTAGAAACCCCAATAGGTTACTCAGAAATAGCTGGTATTTATGGGGGGATAAATCTTATGGTTGGTATATTTTGTTTGTTAGGTGTAATCAGTAGATATATGGCAAAAAAATCTTTCTTTTTATTAGCATTCCTAACTTTTTCTATCGCTTTAGGGCGAATCTTTTTATCATTAATAGATGAGTCTGTACCATCAATCGTGGTCAATAATTTATTCTTTTACTTTGAAGTTACAACCTTCTTTTTAAGTATTATTTTCTTGATATATTTAAACGTTTCAAAAAAGAAGACCGCTGATGACCCCGATATAGATGAAGTAGCTTAAGACAAAAAACAATCCAAATATCTTTGCTAACGGCTTATAAAAATTAGGCATTCTGAAAATTAAGATTACAATCATAAAAACTAAACTCAACACAGCAACGAATAAATAATCTCTATTTATGATCGTATGATTTAAATCATCTTCAAATAGATTGATGTTTGAAAAGAATCCAACGATTGGAATCACGAATACCAAATTCATGATATTTGAGCCTATGATATTACCAATAATCATTTGATTTTTTTTCTTAAATAAAGCACTAATGCTTGCTGCAAGCTCTGGTAGACTGGTTCCAAGGGCTAGAACGGTTAGACCTATGATTATTTCTGGTACTTGAAGTATTTCTGCAATTGCTACCCCATAGGTTACAGCAAGATTTGAACCAATAATTAAAGCAGTCAGACCAACCAATAACATGACTATAGTCTTAGTGAGGCTCGATGAATCAACGCTAGTCTGATTTGTGTTTACATCATTTGATTTCATTAGAGTCATTAAGAATATCAATAAGACTAAAATAAATAGACCGCTTTCCAAATGGCTAATCAAGCCATCTTGTAGTGTAATTCCAAGCAAAATAACTGATAACAGGAATGGGGCAAGGCTAACCAAAGATACATTTGTTCTTGAAATAAATGAAAAACAAGCTATACCAAAGATTAATGCAATATTTGATATATTAGACCCAATAACAGTTCCAGTTGCTATTTCAGGGTTATCGTAAAATATTCCTGATATACCAACGAATATTTCAGGAGCTGATGTTCCAAATGCTACTAGAGTCAGCCCAATAATTAGCTCACTTATTCCTAGTTTTTTGGCAACGATTGATGAATTTTCGATAAATCTATCTGCACCCCATACAAGAATTATGATTCCAAAGATCAAAGCCGATATAGAAATTACCATTACTGCATTTTAATTGTAAAATTAACTAAATAATATTAGATTCATCATCAAATTTAAAAAGAGGTAACTATGCAGATAGATAAGTTATTTAATATTTCAGGTAAAACGGCTATTGTTACAGGTGGTTCTAGAGGAATAGGCGAGATGATAGCTTCGGGCTTCTTAGCAAACGGTGTAAAGGTATACATTACTTCTAGGAAAGAAAAGCCCTTAATAGATAAGGCCAAGGAGTTATCTTCACAATTCAACTCTCCTTGCATTCCAATTGCTTCTGATCTATCTACTATAGAAGGAGTGGATGCTTTTGTAGATGCCATCAAAGAACATGAGGATTCAATAGATTACTTAATTAATAATGCTGGTACAGCATGGGCTGAGCCTATTGACGATTTTTCTGAAATGGGCTGGGATAAGGTGATGAACGTCAATCTTAAAGGAGTATTTTTCTTAACACAGAAACTACTATCTCTTTTAAAAAGACCTGCTACTGAAGACGACCCCTCAAGGGTTATAAATATTAGCTCTATAGATGGAATTAACACCCCTAGATTGGAGACTTATTCATATGCAGCATCTAAATCAGCATTGCTTCACTTGACCCGTGTTTTAGCTACCAAACTTGTTGCTGATAACATCATACTCAATGCCATTGCTCCAGGCCCATTTCCTAGTGACATGATGGGATCGGTTGTGGGGCATGATTACTCTGGACTTGCAAAGAATAATCCTAGAAATAGAGTTGGAACAGCAGAAGATATTGCAGGCTTAACGATTTTTTTATGTTCCAGAGCGGGTGCTTATACTGTTGGTGAGACTATCACTTGCGATGGTGGGTTGGTAGCTAGATCAGGCCATGATTTAAGGGGACAATGAGTTTTTACGATAGATTTATTCTACCAAGATTTATAGATTTTGCTTGTGGTACAGAAGGGTTTAGAAATAAGCGTTCTCAAATATTACCTATGGCATATGGCGATATTCTAGAAATAGGAATAGGCTCAGGTCATAACTTAGAGTTTTACGATGAAACTAAGGTTAAGACTGTTAGGGGGATAGATCCCGCTGAGCCATCAATCAAGATAGCGAAACAACGACTTCAAAATTATAACTTTCCTATTAAATTAGATATTGGAATTGCTGAGAATTTGCCATATGAAGATCAATCATTTGATTCTGTAGTGATTGGTTATAGTTTGTGCACTATCCCAAATGTTGATGAAGCCATGCTTGAAGTTAGAAGGGTTTTAAAAAATGAAGGGATATTTTTATTCACAGAACATGGGTTATCTCCTGATCCAAAGGTTGAGGCTTGGCAGCATCGACTAACTCCGACATGGAAAAAAATTGGTGGGGGATGTCACTTAAACCGGAATATAGAATTAATTATTTCTAAGAGCGGCTTTAAATTTGAACAGCTTCAGAAAAAGTATATTAAAGGACCCAAGATCCTTACCTATAATTATTATGGCAAGGCGGTAAAGTCTAGTTAGTTTTAGCTGCTTTAAATGCTTCAATAATAAGCTCCCTCATCCAAATATGGGAACCATCATTGTCGTTGCTCGAATGCCAGATTAAGTATTGTTCTACTGGTGGTAGTTCAATCGGAAGATTCATGAAATGCAAGCCATGCTTTACAGCAAAGCTTTGAGAGCAAACCATTACTAAATCAGTTGACCTAACAATTTCTGGAGTCACTAAAAAATGTTGAGCTCTAAGCGAAATCGTTCGTTCAAGTTGAAGTTTAGATAATTCTAGATCTATGATGGATGGACCACGCTTTCTATTAGATATATTTACGAACTTTTGCTTTAACAGAGCATCCATATCAAATTTTTGCAATTTAGTAATCGGATGGTTTGCACGATGTGCGCAAACAAAATCATCTTCAAAGACCTTTAGAGATAAGACATCTTTTGATCTAGGAATGATGGGATCTATAGCAAAGTTCAGCTCATTTGTAGCAAGCGAGTGAACTATTTCCTTGCGGTCGGTATAAAAACTTTCTATAGAAATTTTTGGTGCGGAGTTATGAATTTGTTCTAATAAAAAAGGGAGTATTCTTCCTTCAGATATATCTCCAAGAGATATTCTAAATGTTCTTTCGCTTGTATCGGGGTTGAATTCATCTGGTGCATTGACACTTTTTTGCATCAGACTTAGAGCATTTCGTATGTCATTAATCATGTTTTCTGTTTTATGAGTTGGCACCATTCCTGCTCCTGTTCTTACAAAGAGATCATCATTAAACTTTTCTCTTAATCTAGACAAGGCATTGGATACTGCCGGTTGTGTTATACCAACAACACTGGCAGCTTTAGTTAAGCTTCCTTCTGTATAGATAGCGTTCATGATGACAAACAAATTTAGATCAAATGAGCTAATTTTCATGATTAATTTATAAGTTTAGGAAAGATAAAGTACCACATTATTCACAGAACTTATAATACTATCTTAGTAGTTTGAATAACTCAATGCATCTCTTCATTTAGAAAATTTATTCTTTTAGGTTATGTATATTTGATCTCACTTCAAAGATCTCAAGATTACAAAATATGATCTCATAAATGCATATGATAGGTGTTATGATATTGGCAAATCACAATAACTTTTAGGGAATCAAGATGAAATTTGAATTAAATGAGAAAACACAAAAATTATTAAATGAGGTTACTGATTTCATTAGCAAGGAGATCATTCCAAATGAAGCTACATATGAGAGCCAAGTTGAAGAAGGTGGGCGATGGTGTGTGCCTCCGGTGATTGAAGATATGAAAGCCAAAGCAAAATCTGTTGGTTTGTGGAACTTATTTTTGCCTGAGAGCGAATTAGGAGCAGGATTAACTAATTTCGAATATGCACATTTAGCAGAACAAATGGGTAAATCTGGTATTGCTTCAGAAGTTTTTAATTGTTCTGCACCTGATACTGGGAACATGGAAGTTTTGGTCCGATATGGTTCAGAAGAACAAAAGGACCAATGGCTGAAACCATTGTTGGCAGGTGAAATCCGATCTGCATTTGGGATGACTGAGCCAGGTGTGGCTTCATCAGATGCAACTAATATGGCAGCTACTGCTGTCCTTGACGGAGATGAATATGTCATCAATGGAGAAAAGTGGTGGACATCTGGAGCAGGAGATCCTAGATGCAAAATCATTATTTTTATGTGTGTAACCGATCAAGACCCTGATTCACCAAGACATAAAAGGCATTCAATGATTTTGGTGCCTACGGATACAAAAGGAATAGAAACAAGAAAAATGCTTAATGTCTTTGGTTGGGATGATGCACCTCATGGCCATGCTCATTTAAAATTTGATAACGTTAGAGTTCCTAAAGAAAACATGATTCTGGGTGAGGGTAGAGGTTTTGAAATTGCTCAAGGCAGACTAGGACCAGGAAGAATCCATCATTGCATGAGAGCAATAGGGTTAGGAGAAAGAGTCATCGAGATGATGTGCAAAAGAGGCCAATCAAGAATTGCATTTGGTAAGCCCATTGCTCATTTAGGTGGAAATTTTGATGTGATTGCTGATTCAAGAATAGAACTCAATATGGCGAGATTACTAACACTTCAAGCCGCTCATATGATGGACACTGTTGGCAATAAGATTGCAGCTAGTGAAATTGCACAAATCAAAGTTGCAGTTCCAAATATAGTACTCAAAATAATCGACCGTGCTATTCAATTACATGGAGGTGCTGGTGTTTCTCAAGTATTTCCTTTATCAAGAATGTATGCAGGTATGAGGACTTTGAGGCTGGCAGATGGACCTGATGAAGTTCATAGAAGAGCTGTTGCCCGATATGAACTTGGTAAACATGCGGTTGAAGAAGATGCAGTTGAATAATCGGAGATATCAAGGAGTTAGCTAAAGATATTTTGATAGCCTGTGAATAATTTAATCTTTTACGATACCGAGACAACTGGCATTCAAAGAGATTATTCACAAATTCTGCAGTGTGGCTCAATTCAGACTAATCGCGATTTCCATACCATAGAAGAACAGAATATTTCTTGCAGGCCTTTACCCTGGGTCATTCCTCAACCTAGGGCAATGTTAGCAAATAAAAAAACAAATTTATTGAATTCAAATGTTTCGCATTATCAGATGATGTTAGGTTTAAATCGTCAATGGAGAGAATGGACCATTGATGATCCAGGTATTTTTATCTCATTTAATGGCCATACTTTTGATGATGAATTAATTCGAAGACAGTTTTATTGGAACTTATTAGATGTGTACATAACTCAAACTCAGGGCAATGGACGATTAGACTTATTAACCATGATGCATAATTTAGCTGTTTTTTTTACCGATGCCATCAATATTCCTTTATTTGAGGAAGGTCCAGGTATTAGTTTAAAGCTCGAAGATCTAGCTTCAGCCAATGGAATTGATACAGCAGAGGCGCATGATGCCATGGCTGACTGTAGATTTATGATAGATCTTTTTAAATTACTCGACCAAGCTTTACCTGAGTGGGTAGACTTTTACCTATCAACAGCAACAAAACAAGGCTTGAAAAATGCATTGAATGCTAACACTTATCTAGCTTTAGGAGAAGTCTATAGAAGAGAGCGATTTAGTTATCCTGTTGTTATCTGTGGAGGTGATATTTCTAGACCCAATGATATTGTCTTTTTTGATCTGAGCTATGATCCAGAAGATATCTTCTCGTTAGAAGTTCCTGATATTCATAAGATGGTACAAAGTAACAGCAGAGATGGACCTCTTAAGAAATATAAGGTCAATAAAACTATCCCAATTTGTCCTGCTGAAATGCTTAAAGACAAATCTGTATTTGATATGTCAGAACAAGAATTACAAAAAAGAGCAAACTTAGTTAAAGAAAACATTGAATTTCAAGAGCACGTTAGCACAGCTATGGCTGATCGTATTTTTAATTCCATTGAACCAAGCCATGCTGAGGAAGCGATTTATTCAGGAGGTTTTCCAGATAAAAGGGATAAAGATTTAATGGATGATTTTCATAGGATAGAAGATGAATCTCACAGGATTAAAATAGCAAGAAATATCCAAGATGATCGTTATCGTTTGTTTGCAGAAAGGTTAATTTGTCAGATGTACCCTGAGTCAGCACCAAAAGATATGATGAATCGCTTTGAAGAGCTTTTACAAGAGCGTCTCGCAACAGAAGGTAAATGGGGTTCTATGGATAAAACATTGAATGAATTAGAGAAACTTTTAGCTAATTCTGATGCGCATCAAAAAACCATATTATTGGAGACTCAGGAATTTATTAAAAACAGTACCGTTTAAATTTATATTTCTTTCAACCTGTCTTACAATAGCAACCACTGAAAAAACCAATATTCAATTTTTAATAGACCCGTAGCTCAGTTGGTTAGAGCGCTGTCTTGACATGGCAGAGGTCAGCAGTTCAAATCTGCTCGGGTCTACCATTTAATAGGAGGTTACATTGAAACTACTACATAGCTTGATCATATTCATATATCTAGTCTCGAGCTCAGCTTATGGCTCTGTTTTTCCAGGTACCGAATGGGATGATAGGGAGCCATCTAAACTGGGAATAGACTCACAAAAGATAGAGCAATTATTTGATATAGCCTTTGCAGATGATTCGACTCAAGGAGTCGTTCTTATTAAGGACGGCTATTTAATTGCAGAAAAATATGCAGATAACTTTGATCAAAATTCATTGGCAACTTCATGGTCTATGGCAAAGAGTTTTTATGCTGCTTTAATTGGGATCTCAATAGATAAAGGAGAGATAGAAAGCTTAGATGATCCTGTTTCTAAATACTTGAAGTATTTTAATGATGATAGATCGAAGATAACCATACGAGATCTTTTAATCATGTCGAGCGGATTAGAGTTCCCTGAGCATGAGCATGAAATGATGTTTTTTCAATCCGATCATTTAGATTACGCAAAACAAGTGGGAGTTGAAAAAAGAGCAGGACAGCAATTTGAATACAATAATGTCAATTCAATGTTACTAGGCGATATTCTATATGCTGCTACAGGAGAAAAAGCAGATACTCTATTATCAAGTCGTGTTCTTGATCCTATAGGTGTTACAACTAAGACTCTATGGAGGGATGAAGCAGAAAACGTGCTTACTTATTGCTGCATAGATATGAGCCCAAGAGATTATGCAAGGTTTGGCTTATTATTTTCTCGTAATGGAGCTTGGAATAATAATCAATTAATTAGTAAAGAATACGTTGATGCAAGCCTAAGCACTGATTGGGATTTTAAATCATTAGGTTTAGCTCCTAGAGGAGGTTATGGGTTGCATTGGTGGATGTCTAAAGACGATCAAGATGGAACAATCTACCAGGCCAGCGGTAAGTTCGGCCAATATATATTTGTTGATAGAGCGAATGATGTGGTTGCTGTTAAAGTGACAAAGTATGAGCCTACTGGCGGTAACGTACAGCGATGGCGTCAATTCAAATGGATACAAGAAATTAATGATATGGAGATAATTATTCCAATATTAAATTTTCTAGACCAAGAAGAATTAATTACACTTGATATTGATCATGTGACTACTCCTATTACAAAAGAAGAGGGAGAACAAGAATTATTTCAAGAGAATTTCTTCGAATTTGTTGATCAGCTTGCAACTTTAGGTCAGTAACAGTTAGACCCAAACAAACATAATCATTGGTACCGCTATAAGAGCAATAACAATTTCAAGTGGTAGCCCCAAGCGCCAGTAATCACCAAATTTGTAACCCCCTGGACCCATGACCAGCGTGTTACATTGGTGGCCGATAGGTGATAAGAAAGCACAGCTTGCACCAATAGCAACGGCCATTAAAAGAGCATCAATTGGTTCCCCGGGCATAGTAATCGCTAGGTTATATGCGATGGGGGCCATAATAATTGCTGTTGCTGCATTATTAATCAGGTCTGAAACAAACATTGTTATTACTAATATGATGAGGATTAACCAATGCAGTGGAAGAGATTGAGCATAAACAGCAATGAAGCTAGCAATTTGTTCAGAGAGACCTGTATCTTGGAGGGCTTGTCCTATAGGGATCATCGCAGCAAGCATAACTATAACAGGCCACTCTATGCTTCGATAAAGGTTCCCATTTAAGACACGAATAGAAATAAAAGCCAAGACGCATAGCAAAAATGCAATCACAATGTTAATCACATTGAATGCAGCAAGACTCAAAGCAGTGGTAAAGAATATCAGGCTTTTGATTAATCTGCTTCTACTGGGTATGGTTTGTAAATCTCGCTCCATTAAAGGCATTAAACCTAAGTGTTTTATTCTTTCTCTTACCCCATGCTCATCGAGAGTTCTTACACCTAACAGTAAAACGTCCCCAACTTTAAAAGTTTCTCGTGCTAGCCTAGTTCTAAATTTTGCTCCTTGTCTCCATAATCCGAGGAGCGCTAACTCTTCAGATGCAAGTCGTTTTAAAAAATCATGCTTACGTCCTACCAGTCTAGAGTTAGCAGTTACCATGACCTCAATTTCCTCTAGATCTGATTCTTTAATGGTATTTAAATCCTCAGCAATTTCTGCTCCCAGCTTTCTTTGTAGATTTGATATTTCATCCGGAGAGGTTTTAATAACCAACAGTTGATTTTCAGTAATTTTGGTTGCCATGGAAACTTTTGACACACCTCCTGAATCACTTACTACACCCATAACTTCAGTTTCAGGACCAGAAATCTTCTTAATCTCAGATAGTCTTTTTCCAATAGCCTTGCTCCCTTCTTTAACTCTTAATTCAAATAAGTAATTTTTAAGATCTATCAGTTTGATTTCACCTCCTTTCTCTAATCTAATCTTTACAAACTTATAACCAATGATCCCAATAAAGATAATTCCCATTAAACTTACAGCTACACCAACATATGAATAATCAAAGAAGTTAAAGCTTTGTTTGGTGAAGTCCTGCCTAAATTGAGAAATAATAATATTAGGTGGCGTTCCAATCATTGTATTCATCCCACCAAGAATGCTTGCAAATGCAAGAGGCATCAAAAACTTAGAAGGATTCCACTCCATTTTCTGGCAGATAGCAATGGTAACCGGTAGCAACAATGCCATTGCGCCAATGTTGTTCATGAACGATGATAGGAAAGCCGCAATGCAAAGCAAAACAATAAGATATTGATTTTCTGATAATGTTAGTTTTGCTAACTGATTACCAATTAAGCTGATGAAGCCTGATTCTTGTAAGCCCCGACTTATCAGTAAGACTAAAGCTACAATGATAACGGCAGGGTGGCCAAATCCAGAAAAAGCGTTACTTATAGGGATCACCTCAAACAAAACTAGAGAAGCTAAACACACTAGTGTGACAGCATCGTACCTCCAGCGACCCCAAACAAGCAGTCCAAGCAAGACACTAATTACTGCAACTAAAATACCTTGCTCAGACAACATAAAATTAAATTAAATTTATTTATGCAATGTTTAATTTAGGGGCATTAGTCATGACACTCTTAATGCCTTTGTTCATTGATGCCTTATCTGCATAACTTTGAGATGTTGCGACAACCTTATTGTTACCAGACACAATATTAAAAGTCCATTTACCAGCTTTGTTCTGCTTGGTTTGAAAAGCATTTTTTGATTTTGCATTAGTGGCAACAGATTTAATTCCTTTACGACAAGATGATCGTGATGCATAGGCTTGAGAAGCACATATAATTTCTCCATTCCGAGCCCTCAATCTAAAACGATGTTTGCCAGCTTTATCTTTATATATTTCGAACATTTTTCCTCCTATAAACGAGACTTAATCCTATCAGAATTTTCTCCTGAAACATATATATAATTTTATTACTGAATGTATAGTTTTTAACTCGTCATATATAATTCATACATGTTTCAATTTAAATCCTTTTTTGAAAGCATATTTTTAAAGTTTGTAGGCATTCTTATTGCTTTAACTATTGTTGATCAGATAGTAACCTCAATGGATATAACTCGTTCTGTTGAATATTTCTTTGATCTTTTTTATGTACTGACGATAGTTATATTTTCTATAGAATTTATTTTCCGTTTGATTATTTATAGGAAAATAGATTTTTTATTATGTTTAGATTTAGCCGTACTTATCAATGAAATAATTTTTGGAATATATGATTTAAGAATTTTACGATTGTTCAGGTTATTTCAAATATTTAAAACTTCAAAGTTCTTAGTTCCTACCAATACTCTATTAAAGACCATAGTCATGCAAAGAAACGCTTTGTTGGGTTCACAGCTAATGGTCATTTCAATCCTGCTAGTCGTATCTACCATCATGCATTTTTTAGAACGCACGAGTTTACCAGAACAGTTTGGTAGTATTCCTTCAGCAATGTGGTGGGGCATAGCAACACTAACAACAGTTGGTTATGGTGATGTCACACCTTCAACAGAGCTAGGTAAAGTCTTAGCTGGATTTACTATGTTTGTTGGTATTGGTATGTTTGCTTTGCCAGCGGCAATTTTAGCTTCAGCATATTATGAAGAAATACAAAAACGAAATTTTTTTATTTCATATGAAGCAATTGCATCTATACCTTTATTCAAAGACCTACCCATGGGTGCCATTGGCAAAATTAATGACAAGCTAGATGTAAGATTATTTAATAAAAATGACATAGTATTTGAGGAGGGAGATGATGCTGACTCGATGTTTATTATTGATCAAGGAGAAGTCCAAGTCTTATTAGATGATCCAGTTGTCTTAGGGCCTGGCAGTTTTTTTGGAGAAATGGCACTGATTGCTTCATCTCCTAGAAATGCAACCATTGCAGTCACACAAGATAGTAAGTTACTTGAATTGAAGCAATCTGATTTAGAGGAGCTCTTTGAAGAACACGAGGCCTTATTTAAAGAAATAGAGGCAAGCGTTAAAGATCGTTCTAGTTAGATTTAAGTTCCTGAATCTGGATCGAGTTCAGTATTTTCATCTACCGTTTCAGCTTGCTGGAATTCGTAATCCTTTTTATCACCCGTTTCATTATCTTCCACGTAAACAGAAGTAGATGGGTAGGCAAATTCAGACCCATTTGCTCTAACAATCCTAATAATTTCAAAAATCAATGATTGCTTAACATTGGAAAAATCGGTCAAGTTAATTGGTTCAGTAAAACACAACACCCTAACATCAATAGAACTTGAACCTAATTCACTTGTTTTAACAAATGATTCTTGGAGTGGGTTCTCAGTAAATTGTTCCGAGTTTTTAATATATTCTGTTATTTCATCACAAATTTTTGCAAGTTCTTTTTGAGTGGTGGAATATATTAGATTAATGTTCCAGTTAATTCTTCTGAACTTCATCTCTCCATGATTGATAACTTTTACGTCTGATAAGTCTTTATTTGGTACTAACATAGGTGCTGTATTAAACATACGAATTAAGGTAGACCTGAACCCAATACTTTCAACCACACCATGAAGCTGACCCTCAACCTCAATTCTGTCACCTGGTTGGAATCGATTCTCTCCAATAATCAGGATACCTGAAATTAGGTTTTTGAATAAGTCCTGTGCTCCCAATGCTACTGCTACAGAGAATAAACCTAAACCTGCAACCAAAGGCCCAATTTGAATTCCAAAGATATCTAAGATAACCCCAACACCTATTACCCAAATCAAGAGTCTCGCTGCTCGTTCTAGCCAAGTTGTCATGGATGCTGTGAGCAGGGTGGAAGTTGAAAAAGCCTCGAAAATTGGTGCAACACTATTGGAAAGAGTGCTAAATATAGTGAATGCAATTGCAGCCTTAACTAAGTTTTGGGCAATTACATCAGCAACACCTGTTAAAGGTAGATAAACAGTTATTAGGTATAGAGCTACTGTAATTGGAACGTAACCCAAGGGTTTTCTTAAGGCTCCTAATAAGACATCATCAATTTCAGATTTAGTTTTGCTAGATAGCATTTCTAACCATTTCAATACCCTTGAGATGAAAACTCCTCTAAGGATTAAACCGGCAAATAAAATGACAATAGATACGGTGATTTCAGTTATCCCTATCCCTAGGAGGCCGTTTTCCCACACATCGTTTAAATATTCCATGAATCCAACTGACTCTGGCGTACTGTTTTGAACTGCTTGCTCTTCCATAATTACACTCTATTAGAAGTTATAGGTAAATTTTGTTGAAATACCTTCGTCCATTTTATCAGAATTTACTGGAGGCATTGAATCGTTAAATCTTGAGTATTGCAAGGTAATCTCAAGATTTTGGTTAATCAAGAAATCAAAAGCAAAAATAATGCTTGCTTTATAATCATCTTCATATTCGTCCAGCGATGGTTGAAAATACAAAGTAGTATTGAACGTGATGTTCTCATCAATCTCATAGTCATCATGAAAATATATGTTCATTCGATCAGTTTTAGTTTGTGTTCCATCTAAGCCTTCTTCATCTTCTTGTATTAATGAGATTCCTAAACGCGCGTGATCATTCAGTAGCCACCGTAATCCACCACCGATTACTTCTCTGTTTTTATAGTTACGAAATGGGTTTTCACTAACTTGGGCAAACACTTCATAGTGAAGATCAGAGCTATTTTTTAGTACTAACCTTGCATGAAAAAAGTTTGATTCATCCTTCACTGTACCTTCATACTTTCTTTCTGATTGACTATAAATAATAAATGAATCAATGGTTTCAGTGTTGTTATCTAATCTATATGAAAGGCTATAATTATCTCTATCTCTATTACCTCTGGATGCATCTAAGGAAGCGCTGATTGAATTAAAAAGACCAATTTCTCCTTCTTTTCTTTGATCTTCAATATTGATAATAGCCTCTGATTTTAGATTCATTGCCAAGCATATCAATGCTGACATAAAAACTAATACAGGTTTATTTCGTTGTTGCAACATTCACTCCATTCCAATCTTGTCCAGGTGGATTTTCTCTCAAATCATTAATCCTTTGTTCAAATCGGTCATAGTATACTTTAAGCTCAGGTATTTCATTGCTATTTTTATTTTTCATGTCTAATGCTTCATCCCAGCTCTGTCTGCGATAGGCATCTAAGAAATTACCATGTTGCTGGATGAGATCCATAGCTTTAGAGCTATCGGCAAGTTCAAAAGGAGTATACACTTTCACAGGCTCAGCTTTACCCTTCACTGCAATTAAATCTAACTCTAAGAAATGCTGATCTGATAATAGCTCTTTGGTAGCCTCACCAACCATAACATTCACACCATAACTTGAAGATTGTCCCTCTAATCGTGCTGCAAGGTTTACTGAGTCACCTAACACAGTGTAATCAAAGCGTTTATCAGAACCCATATTACCGACGATGCAATAGCCAGAATTAATCCCTATACCTATTTCCATAGTCTGCTCAGAACGTTGAACTGATTCTTGATTAAACTGTTGCAATGCATCGCGCATATCCTGCGCTGCTTTCATAGCGAGCATCGCATGGTCATGTTGGTCAGTTGGTGCGTTCCAAAAAGCCATAATGCAATCACCCATATATTTATCAATAGTACCGCCGTTATTTAAAATAGCATCTGATAGGGTGGTTAGTAATTCATTAATCAATCGGGTTAACTCTTCTGGGTCTTCTTTGTATTGTTCAGAAATTTGAGTAAAGCCTCTGATATCTGAAAATAGAAACGTCATTTTTTTTCTTTCACCTCCCAGCACTAGAGATTCACTGGATTCAGCTAGTCGATTAACCATTTCCGGTGATAAGTATTGAGAGAATGCGCCTCGAACCCTGCTTCGTTCAAGTTCAGTGAATAGAAAATTAAAAAAAGTTACAAGTACATAAACCAGTAAACAAATGATTAAAGGCGAAATAGGATCTACTAAAAATAGTTTTGATTTGAAGAAGTAATAACTAGAACCAATGATGCCTGAAGATCCTACTAAGAAAATACCTAAGCCACCGATTGGACCCAATCTTTGTATAGAAAGTGTAATAAGGATTGATAGGATCAGACCCACAAGAAATTCTGCTCCAAATAACCAATCAGGACGCTCTAGGAAGGTACCATCAATGATTTGTTGAATGAACTGACCAATAATTGTGACTCCAGGTATATTTTTTTCTATGGGCGTTGATCTTAAGTCTCCTAGACCTGATGCTGAAGTTCCAACAAGAACAACCTTGCCTTCAAACGTTTCAGGTTCAATTTTCCCCGATAGAACATCCCAAGCAGAGATGATTGTTAGGTTTGAAGTAGGGGTGTAGTAAATCCAAGCATTACCATTTGCTGTTGTAGGCATTGTTAAGGGCCCAAGCTTAATATTATTGATCCCTGTATTTTCTCCAAAAGCTTCTTCGCTTGAAGCGTTCGAGGATTTAATTTGATATGTTGATGCACCAATGGCTACCCTTACCATCTCTAGGCCGATGCTGGGTACAACTTGACCATTAACCTGTTCGAATGTAGGCAGCTGTCTTACTACCACATCATTATTTCCTATACTCATGGAACCTAATCCAGCTGCAGCTTGCTCAAGAATAGCGATGTTGGATGTAAGATTTTGATAATCGGTTAGAAATATTTTCGGATCATCTCCTTGAGTTACCAGCCCAAACTTATTAGATATATTTTTAGGATCACCTAAATTATTATTAAGCGCCTGACCTAGCACGACCGTACCATGATCTTTGATAAGCTCTGCAAACTTTTTGTCATTATCGGGTAGCAGCATGATTTGTTCTTTTAAAGCTGCATTGTTTGGGTATTGAGCAACTAAATTTTTTGGGTTTGTTCTATCTGGTTCTGCAAAGACAATATCAAAACCTAACGCAGCTGCTGGGTAAGTTGGAACAAGCAATGCTCCCAACGTAGTCCGAGACCAAGGCCACTGACCTACTTTTTCTAGAGACCTGTCATCGATATCAATAATGATTAAGGGGTCGTCTTGAGTCTTTGCTCTTGGGATTATTCTTTGGAAAGTATCAAAGGAAAAGTTCTGTAAATTTGTAAAAATTTTCAGTGGATCGAATACAGGCAATATGCTAATTAATATGGCCCCAATCAGCAATCCTACACGAACGTATTTTTTGATAGTACCCTGCATTATTATTTCATTTTATTTAATAAAATTTCTTGTATTATATCCATTACTTGGTAAGGGAAATGAATTATAACAGGCTCTTGTACATACCTTTTCTGGTTCTTTTGTATTCCAGCAATACTTTTGCACAGAATGTAGCGCCAACAATTTCAGATCCTGCTGATTTAGAGCAGATCCAGCAAGAGAAAGAAGAAGTATTTAAACAACTATTCCAAGATCCCACCAATTTAAATTTACTATTTAAATATGCCAATTTATCTATTTTAGTGGGAGATCTTGAGGCTGCTATTGGGGTGTTTGAACAGATGTTAATTTATGAATCAGATTTACCACGCATCAGATTAGAGTTGGGCGTTTTATATTTTAGATTGGGTGCCTTCGCATTAGCCAAAAGCTATCTAAACAGCGTTAAAGAATATGATCCGCCTGCAGAAGTATTGGCAAAGGTAGAACTTTTTTTAAGTGAAATCGAAGAGGCTCAAGAACCTTTTCAAGTTAACCATGTTGTGTCTTTAGGAGTCAAGCACACCTCCAATGGAAACAATGGAATCAATGCAGATTTTATTGATATTGGTGATTTTTTACTCTCAGTTGATCCTGATTCAAAACGTGACTCAGATCAATCTAGGGTTATGAATTATTCTTTGACTATCAATCATGATTTAAATCATCCTAGAGGCGATTCCGTGCAGTATTTCTTTGCCGTTGGTAGTGATCGGTTTAGAGAATATTCTAAATTTGATATTCAGTCCAACGTGATATCTGCTAGAAGAATTTTTAATTTAGACGAAAATTATTTCACTTTTATAGATTTAGATGATGCGTCATTCATACCCAATCTTAATTTGTTGAGGGTCACGATGAATAGGGAGGAAATACTGCGGAGTTATAGATTGGGTTTGGATTATAGCGGTATTTTGACTAATGGTAGCTCGGTATTATTTTCATACTATCGCGACCAAAAAGATTTTCGATCAAGCATTCAAAAAAATGGCAGACTCAATGGGGTTTCCTTCGGACAATCATTTAATGTACCCGCAATTAATTCTATGGTTAATTACAAAGTTTCATTAGAAAACTATAGAGCTCAAGCCTTGTATGAGTTTTATGAAAATTACCTGTTTGAGGTAGGCTTATCCAAAACTCTTAATAATAATTGGTTGTTTAATTCAAAATATACTTATTTTAGGAAGTCTCATGATGATCCTTACCCATTATTTGGTATGCGTAACGATCGTTTTTCTAGCATTAAGTTTAATTTTTCAAAACAACTTAACGCATGTTGGTCCACCTCTATGAATTTAAACTTTAGTGATTCAAGAAGCACCATTAACATCTATAAGCGGTCAGCTAATCAATTGTCAGCTCAATTATCATATTTATGCTTTGGTTAATATGCTTAACATCATTTGATTTGTTAGAATAGCCTCCAATTCATACACATTTTTTGTTAAGAGAGATAAGAATTGTTCCATCGCTTATTTATTACTGCATTTACAGTACCATTATTATTAATTGGGAATTTTGTATTTTCACAGGAGCAAATAGGTGTTGCTGCTGCTGTCAAT
>MDTE01073976.1_pt1 | contig 99299 bp, 101 predicted proteins | sample 811231 | NCBI WGS metagenome assembly MDTE01 (sample SAMN05326651, study PRJNA326480) | marine metagenome | isolation source: seawater | place: Indian Ocean: Red Sea | collected 2010 | reverse complement strand
CCGCATCCATAGTGCTACAGGCACCGAGCATAGACGTCATGGCCATGAACAAAAATACTCGAGCAAGTCTAACTCTTGCCGGACGCCCGTCTCTTTTAAATTCAATTGTTTCCATATCTGTCAACTGCATCGGCCAATTGGACCTTTCCAGCCTATCACCAAAGTTAACATATCTTTACATGACCTTATATCTTCAATGGTGTATGACTCTAAAAAAATTAAAGGGGGCAAAAATCCTCCAAAGTAATTACGGGAGTAATGAACGCTCATATTTTGGATATGCAAAATGTAGACCAAATATAGGCAGTAAAAGATGAGCAATCAACCCGATAACGAAAAAATAAAACCCGATACGACAGAGTATTCAAAGGTCTGGATAGAAATAGCGGAAAAAAGCCAACGACTAATTTCTGAATTTGTTCAACGCCAGCAAGTCAATGCAAAGACAAGTTCACCAGCTGACCCACTGAATATTGGTAACGCTTTTCTTGAAATGACCCGCCAAATGATGACCAATCCGGCAAAAATTGCCGAAGCACAGGTCGCATTATGGCAAAGTCACTTGTTACTTTGGGAATCTACTACCAAACGTATGTCTGGAGAGGCTGCGGAGCCTATTATAGAGCCAGTCAAAGGGGATTTTCGGTTCAAAGACGCGGATTGGGAAGAAAACGCTCTTTTTGATTTTATAAAGCAATCTTATTTATTGACCTCCCAGTGGATGCAAAAAACCGTTAGTGACGTTGAAGGACTAGACGATAAAACTGCCCAAAAAGTAGACTTCTACACACGGCAATTCGCCGATGCATTGGCACCTTCTAATTTTGTGGTGACCAACCCTAAGGTGCTTCGCGAAACAATAGAGACCGGCGGGCGAAATTTAGTCAACGGGTTGGATAATCTGCTTCAGGATCTGGAAAACAGCAAAGACCAGTTTCGTATAAAAATGGTCGAAGAGGACGCGTTCGAAGTGGGCGTTGATTTAGCTATAACACCGGGAAAAGTAGTTTATCAAAACGACCTACTACAACTAATTCAGTACGAACCGACCACGGAAAAAGTCTTTAAAACGCCACTTCTGATTATTCCCCCTTGGATCAATAAATATTACATTCTTGATCTCAGGGAAAAAAATTCGTTCATCAAATGGGCCGTCGCGCAAGGCCTGACGGTTTTCGTTGTATCTTGGGTAAATCCGGATGAAAAGTTGGCTGATAAATCTTTTGATGACTACATGCGCGACGGCCCGTTGGATTGCCTCGCCGCGGTCGAAAAAGCAACCGGAGAAGGCGATATCAATGTAGTAGGTTATTGTCTTGGTGGCACGTTGCTCGCCGCGACGCTTGCTCACATGGCACGAAGCAAGAAAAAGAAAAAGAATAAACAAACGGTCAAGTCGGCTACCTTTCTAGCGACTATGGTTGATTTCGAGCAAGCCGGCGAACTCGGCGTTTTCATCGACGAAGAACAACTAACCCAATTGGAAGCAAAAATGAACAAACGCGGCTATCTAGAAGGTGGCGAGATGGCGGCTACCTTCAACATGCTACGCGCCAACGATTTGATTTGGTCTTTCGTCGTTAACAATTACTTAATGGGCAAAGCCCCATTTCCGTTTGACCTTTTATATTGGAATTCCGATTCGACCCGCATGCCTGCCGCGATGCATAGCTATTATCTTCGCAATATGTATTTGGAGAATAAGCTCGTGCAACCAGACGAATTAGAACTTTGCGGCACCCCCATCGACCTGACGCGCATTGAAACGCCTGCATTTATTTTATCGACACGAGACGACCATATTGCGCCATGGAAATCGACCTATGCAGCAACGCAGCTATACAAAGGGCCAGTCAAGTTTTGTCTTGCCGCATCTGGCCATATTGCAGGTGTTGTGAACCATCCGGCAGCGGAGAAATATTCCTATTGGACTAACCCAAAAAAGCCGGAAATCCCGGAAAACTGGTTAGAAGGCGCAGTCGAGCACTCCGGCTCTTGGTGGCCCGAATGGGAAAAATGGTTGAAAAAATTCGGTGGTGATAAGGTCGATGCTCGAATTCCCGGTGACTATGGTTTAGAGGTAATCGAACCTGCTCCTGGTTCTTTCGCCCTAGTGCGCCTCAGGTAGACGTACTCGCCAACTGCACCAAGACGAAGACATTTATTAAAATTCTCGCCTTATGTCGGTTTTGACGTGCCAATTTTACGAACGAATTTTACCTTTACAGTGCTCTCTGCTGCCTACGCTGTACAATTACACAACCCCAATTTCTAGGGAAATAAAGCCACTTGTTCCAGCCCCTGTGTTTCTGGTAGGCCGCACATCACGTTCATATTTTGGATCGCCTGGCCCGAAGCGCCTTTGACCAAATTATCGGTCACAGAAACAAGAATAGCGCGCCCTGGTAACCGATCAGCAAATACCCCAATATGGCATTTATTGGAACCACGTACATCCCTTGTTGATGGTGCAAAGCCTTCTGCCAAAACATTGACGAATGCTTCTTCAGCATAACGCAATGCAAGGCAATGGCGCAAATCATCTACGGTCACCTCACGGTTTAACCGCACATAAATGGTGGCAAGAATACCACGGTTCATCGGAATTAAATGCGGCGTAAAGCCCACCGTAATTTGTTCCCGCGCAGCTAAGCTCAACTCCTGATCTATTTCGGGGGCATGCCGGTGTGCACCAACTCCATAAGCATGGGTTCCTTCGCTGACTTCAGTATGAAGATTCGACTGCTTCTCCGACCGCCCCGCCCCGCTTACGCCGGACTTAGCGTCGATAATAATTTCATCGGCTTTTATCAAACCCTCGGCCAATAACGGAATTAGTGGCAATTCTGCTGTGGTCGTATAACACCCTGGGTTTGCGCAAAGCCTTGCCCTACTAATGGCGTCACGATGAACCTCGGTTAGTCCATACACCGCTTCCTCTTGCAATTCGGGCGCTTGGTGAGCGTGTCCATACCATTGCTGGTATGTCTCTAAATTCTTTAGCCGGAAATCTGCCGATAAATCAATGACCCGCTTTTCTGGCGCATCTTCAAATAATTTTTTAATGACCTCCTGCGTTGTACCATGAGGCAACGCGCAGAAAATCACATCAGCCGCGTGCCAGTCCACTTCACGGATTGAGATCAAGTCTGGTAATGTCAACGAGCCCAAATGTGGGAAAACTGAAGCCATCGGCTTGCCAGCGTGGCGGTCGGCAGTCAAAAAAGCAATTTCCACGCCATTGTGGCCGACCAATAGACGCAGCAGTTCAGCGCCCGTATATCCGCTGGCCCCAAGGATGCCAATCCGCTGACGACTTGCCATTTCTTTTCGATTCTTAGCCATTTTCCCACTCACTACAATTGGGGAACATTATCAATAATTCCCGCTGCCTAGTAGATTGCCCAACCGAACGCAAGCAAATGAAAAAACGTGGTTAGGTTTTTCGTATCAATCAATGGAAACTGAGAGCGCACTGTAACTTTCTTTACGCTTTTACGCAAAGGGGTTATCCGAAGATAACCCCTTGATATCAATGTTTTTTCAGTTTCGAACTTACCGTTTAGAGAACTGGAATGACCGGCGGGCCTTGGCCTTACCGTATTTCTTCCGCTCGACGACACGAGAGTCACGTGTGAGGAAACCACCCTTCTTGAGAGTAGGTCGCAAAGCTGGCTCGAAACTCACCAGGGCTTTACTAATGCCGTGACGCACTGCTCCGGCCTGTCCGGATAATCCGCCGCCTTTGACAGTGCAGAACACATCATACTGTTGGTTGCGAGCTACCGCCTGAAACGGCTGTTGGATGACCATCCGGAGTACTGGACGGGCGAAATAGCGCTCTATTTCACGACCATTAACCATAAGCTTACCACTGCCAGGCTTGATCCATACTCGAGCCACTGCATTTTTACGTTTACCTGTTGCATAGGCACGACCCTGCTCGTCAATCTCCGGCTCTATGGAAGCTGCAGCAACAACCGCAGTGTCCGCAGCGGACGCAGAACTCATAGCGTCTCCTAAATCAGCCAAATTACCAATTGTAGCGCCTTCATCCGCCGGAGCTTCTTCTGCTTCCGTTGCGACCACTTCGGGTGCTTCGTCTTTCACTTCATCGGCCATGCTTAAGCACTCCGTTTATTTTTTTTATTCATAGAGGCAATATCAAGTACTTCAGGCTTTTGAGCCTCATGCGGATGATCACCACCTTTATAAATTTTCAGATTCGTCATCTGCTGGCGTCCCAATGGACCTTTTGGCACCATACGCTGAACCGCCAACCTCACAACCTTCTCCGGTGTTTTACCTCGAAAAATCGTTTCTGGCGTTTCAGATTTGATACCTCCAGGATGTCCTGTATGACGGTAATAGACTTTGTCAGTAAATTTTTTACCGGTTAGCACAACTTTTTCTGCATTAACGACGATTATATTATCACCACAGTCGACATGTGGTGTGTAACCAGGCTTATGCTTACCGCGGAGCCTATTGGCAATGACAGACGCCATACGACCCAAAACGAGGTCTTCCGCGTCAACCACATACCACTTTTTCTCTATGTCAGCGGGTTTCATTGAATAGGTTTTCATTTTTTTTACTCCGCGCAGTCTTTGCTGCGAATTAGAGGCGCGGAGTATGCCAGAAGTTTATTTTTAGTCAACGAAAATGATAACAGATTTATCGTTATATTTCAATTTCTTACTAATTAGGTATTATGATACCGCTTATTAAATTATTGTTAAATAGCATTAATTTATACCTCATGTTATAACTTCATCTTACCCACCAACCGTTTATAGCTTACCCTGTCATTTGCAGTTGCGAAAATCAGCCCGAACGGCGATGCTTCCATATCCGCATCCTTAGAGATTATTATGGCTTCTTCCAATTCAATTGACGAACACACCTACATTGAACCATTAAAAAAGCGTGTCGATGGAGAAATTTGCTATCTAACATTGTGCCACCCCAAAGTGCGCAATGCTTTGTCAGGAAAATTAATCCGCAATTTGCAGTCTACATTCGATGAAATCGCTAACGATCGCAAAATAAAAGTAGTAGTTCTAGACGCAGACGGTGATGTGTTTTGCGCTGGACATGACCTCAAGGAAATTCGTGCGCTAAGCAATGAAAAAATGATTGCCCAACTCTTCGCCGACTGCTCGGCCATGATGCAATCTATTACCGAAATGCCCCAACCTGTGATAGCGCTGGTCCAGGGAATAGCAACAGCAGCTGGTTGTCAGCTTGTCGCTACTGCAGACCTCGCGATAGCATCTGAGTCAGCGCGCTTCGCCACTCCTGGCGTCCATATCGGCCTGTTTTGCTCAACACCCATGGTACCGATCTCCCGCGTACTAACAAAAAAACATGCAATGGAAATGTTGCTAACCGGAGATTTAATAAGTGCGGAAGACGCCTTGAGGTTTGGCTTGATAAATCGTGTTGTTGCTGCTGATGCTCTTCAAGCCACAGGCAATACACTCGCGCGCAAGATCGCGGAAAAATCTTCTTACACCGTGGGCCTCGGCAAAAAGGCTTTCTACGAGCAACTAAACATGCCGATTAAAGATGCCTACGCCCACTGCTGCAAAATCATGACTCATAACACGTTAGCGCCAGACGCAGCAGAGGGCATAGACGCCTTTCTCCAGAAACGTTCCCCAAAATGGTCTAACGATTGATTATGCAGCACAATGTCTATAGCGACGCCTATCTAAAAGAAGTACTCAAAGGCAGCCGTATCATCGCCTTGGTAGGCGCCAGCAACAGGACGCACCGAGCAAGCTACTCCGTCATGTCATATATGCAGTCGCTGGGATATCACGTCATACCGGTCAACCCACAACATGTTGGGCAGGTGATTTTAGGGGAAACTGTTGTGGAACGTTTGGTAGATATCGATAGCCAAATTGATATGGTCGATATTTTTAGAAATAGCGAAGCAGCCGGGTTAGTTGTTGATGACGCAATCGCTGTCGGCGCGAAATCGGTCTGGATGCAAATCGGTGTAAGGAACGATCCTGCGGCAAAGCGTGCCGAAGCCGCCGGTCTAAAAGTCGTTATGGATAGGTGCCCAAAAATCGAAATTCCTCGACTTTTTAGTCAAGGTGAGAAGGGCTAACAATTATGGCCGATGCAAACATAAATATCGGCCTCAATGCCGTAATTATGGCGGTGACCGAAGGCGTACCAAGGGTGCTTACGGTGAAACGCCCGAGGATTGCGGCAGGAGCAATCGAACCCTTCGAAAATAGTCCCACCGCACTGCCGTTTGGGCCATTTGAACCGCGCCGTCACAGAACGTTAGAACTTGGATTACGAGGATGGGTTGAAGAACAGACCGGCATGGAGCTTGGTTATGTGGAACAATTATACACTTTTGCTGATCGTAACAGAGACCCACGCGAATTAGCGGGCGGGTCACGTGTGGTATCTATCGGATATTTGGCATTAGTGCGCGAGGCGGCACCCCATGGCGCAGACGAAGCAGAATGGACGAATTGCTACAAATTCTTGCCATGGGAAGATTGGCGCGGAGGCCGCCCTGCCCTGCTAGATAAGTTCGTCATTCCTGCCTTGCTTAATTGGTGCGCCCTAGCGTCCGATCAATCCGAGCAAAACAATCGGGAAGACCGAGTCTCTATCACATTTGGCACCGGTAACGTGCCCTGGGATATAGAGAGGGTACTAGAACGATACGAACTTTTGTTTGAAGCAGGATTAGTGAAAGAAGCCGCACGAGATAATCTGTTGGGCAGTGAAAACGGGAGCCCCTCATGGAACAATGATGCCTTGGCACAAACAGGTGATTCCTTTGCCCTCGACCATCGTCGTATTCTCGCAACTGCCCTTGGCCGTGTCCGCGGCAAAATAAAATATCGCCCGGTCGTATTTGAATTGTTGGCGCCAAACTTTACTTTATTAAATCTACAAATAGTCGTGGAAGCACTTTCCGGAGTCGGCTTACATAAACAAAACTTTCGCCGGCTCGTAACCAATAACCGGCTCGTAGAGCCAACTGGTAACATCGAGAGCCAAACGCGCGGCCGACCGGCCGAATTGTTTGGGTTCCGCCATGAGGTTTTGCGGGAACGTCCTCAGCCCGGAGTTGGCTTACCCGCGCGACAACGCAGATAGGCTATCTTACCTTTATTACAAATTCTAATTGTGCAGCCAGAGACTTGCCTTCCAGGTGATAGGGGCTTATAATTTATATATACTCATTTTGAGTATATAAAAGGAAGGAATCCTATGAGCGCGACCGTCGCCCTTAACTACACACCTGCAATCGCTGCCGCGACGGCGCCGATTTATGACCGAGTAAAAACCGTCATTCCCGAAATCGAATGGCCGTTCCATGCGCCCTATGTCGACGCTATCAATCAGTTAAAGAAAGAGCGTAATGCGGTTATTTTAGCGCATAACTATCAAACCCCTGAAATTTTCCATTGCGTTGGCGATATTGTCGGCGACTCATTAGCATTAGCGCGCGAGGCCGCAAAAGTTGAGGCCGATGTCATCGTTCTTTGCGGTGTTCATTTTATGGCGGAAACCGCGAAACTACTTAACCCTGATAAAACCGTTATCATCCCAGATATGGGTGCAGGTTGCTCCTTGGCAGATTCTATAACCCCAAGTGACGTGCGACTCTTAAAGCAAAAATACCCAGGAATTCCCGTCGTCACCTATGTGAATACGTCTGCAGAAGTCAAAGCCGAAGCTGATGTGTGTTGCACATCGGGAAATGCAGTTAGAGTGGTTGAAGGTTTGGGAGTTGATAGAGTCATTTTCATTCCAGACGAATACCTCGCCAAGCATGTGGCCGGCCAAACAAACAAGGTTGAGATCATCGCCTGGAAGGGTCATTGCGAAGTCCATGAGCGTTTCACCGCAGATGAAATTAAAGACTACCGTAAAGGCTTTGAGGGCCTCGTAGTCATTGCACACCCAGAATGCCCACCCGATGTTTTGGGTGAAGCGGACTTCGTGGGTTCTACTGCTGGAATGATCGATTATGTAGGAGATAGTCGTCCATCAAAAGTCCTTATGGTTACCGAATGCTCTATGAGCGATAACGTGGCAGCCGAGTATCCCGAGTTAGAATTCGTGAGACCGTGTAATCTATGTCCACATATGAAACAAATTACACTGCCAAAAATCCTGACGTCCCTCGAAACTCTTTCGCCGAGCATTGAAGTCGACCCTGTTGTGGCAGATCGCGCCCGACAATCAGTCGAACGTATGCTCGAATTGAGCTAGCGCTGGCAATCGGCAACAAACCCATGCCGACCAGTATCCCGCCCCTCCCGCTCGTTTTATATGAAAAACAAGTACGCCTAGCGCTCGAAGAAGACCTTGGCAGGGCTGGTGATATAACAACCGATGCAATTATTGATACGGAAGAACACAGTAATGCGCATTTCGTCGCTCGCCAAGATGGTGTGATAGCCGGTCTCGATTTAGCTGCATTGACCTTTTCTCTGCTCGATACAAACGCAAGGCTCAATAAAACTGCAGCCGATGGCGCATGCGTCAGATCTGGCGATCTGATTGCTACCGTAACCGGAACTACTCGTGCTTTGTTAATGGGCGAACGGACGGCGCTCAATTTCCTTGGGCGATTGTGTGGCATCGCAACCGCGACAGCTGAAATGGTATCGGCCGTCGCGGCATATGAAACCGATATTGTATGTACTCGCAAAACTACGCCAGGACATCGCATTTTGGAAAAGTATGCGGTGCGCGTCGGCGGCGGTATCAACCATCGTTTTGGGCTGGATGACGCAATGCTGATTAAAGATAATCATGTGATTGCCGCTGGTGGAATAGTCCCTGCACTTCAGCGCGCACGTGCAGCGGTTGGACATCTGGTGAAAATAGAAATCGAGGTCGACACGTTAGACCAATTAGATAATGTACTAAGATTACATCCAAATGGGGCGGATGTTGTGATGTTGGATAATTTTTCCGCCGCCGAAGTAAAAGAGGCTGTGAAACGTATTAACGGTCGCCTACTCACAGAGATTTCCGGTGGTATCACATTGTCGAGCGTCGCCGAATTAGCAGCAGCGGGCGCAGATCTGATTTCATCTGGGGCCCTAACCCATAGCGTCAAAACGCTCGATATCGGCCTAGACTTCGACTAACTCAAAAAAAAAATTAAGTAGTTTATTAGTCCTACCCTAGGAACTCGTATGTGGTGCAGCTGAGCCGTTAAAGAGCCTGACAACTTGCTTGTAAAACACAATATGGGTGCGATGACTAACCAGCGCATTCTCAAAATTCCATTCACCTATGAGGGCAAGCTGAAAGCCATCATTTAAATTCGAGGTGCGATTAAATACAGACTATCATAAATCAAGACTGAATCGCACGCCCGGAGGCAATATATCGTTATAGGTTAAAATTAAGCCTAGTTGGCCATCAAAACCGGAATTTCCGAGTTCCACAGAATATAATCAGTCGCACCGCCAAATATCATTTGCCGGATACGGCTCTGTGTATAGGCCCCTTTGACTAACAAATCTGAACCAATTTGTTTTGCTTCGTCCAAAAAAACCTTGCCGGGACTCTCTTTGGAACGGTCCACGTGTTTATAATCTAAGTCAATTTCAATGCCATTACGTTCAAGCTGACCAGCCAATGCTTGAGCACTAGGACCTGGTACACCAAAATCCTCAATCGTGATGATCGTGACCTTCTTTGCACGGTTAATAAAGGGCATACTAAAGGCAATAGTGCGCGCGGTTTCTGTGCTTCCATTCCAAGCAATCGCTATGTGCTCGTCTAATTTTGTAGGCGAATTCGGAGGTGCAATCAGAATAGGTTTTCCGCCTTCAAACAGCGCTGCCTCAAGAATACTCATCGCGGCTATATTAGCACCTTTCTTCGGCCGAGCTACCACAGTTAAATCAAATACTCGGCTGCGACCACCTACAATCTCTGAATTCGGCGACTCTTCTTCAACCCAATTAGCCTGAGGCGTATTTTGCGGCAATTGAGGCTCACCCAAAGGGATATTATTATCTGCCATGAATTCTTTAAACTGTTTATGTACCTGTTCACGCCGGTCACGGTCTTGTTGCTCTACGCTTTCCACAAGCTCTGGCGTCGTCACTACCAAGCCTTCACCGGCCACCATCATCGCACTAGCTGCGGTCGGCTGATAATAAAGGCCTTCGATATAACTCCCAAAAAGTTTTGCCGTAAGCAACGCGGTATGAAGGATTGCGTCTAATCCATCGCTTTCCTCGATAGGTACTAATATAGTCTTCATTGTCATCACATTTCCCCTATCTGCGTCCATAAACTGTAATGCTAGATAAAACTTTAGCGTATCCCTTAGTGTTGGTCACGCAGAAGCTGACCTCTTTATAACTACTTACTCGTCAAGCGTTCACATTCTGCGCTCAGTAAAAAATAGCCTCTACCGTCTTCAAGCGCTATAATTTGTCTCACATGAAAAAGTCGAAGCGTTTTCTTATCTGGGTTGACTTAGCGTTATTCAAAAAAGGATATTTGCCAAAACGCAAACAGCTAGGAACGTCTGAATCGTTTGTACCGGCGTTTGCCGAATCTTGTCTTTCTTCAGGCCTGCAGGCAACCTACTGAGACGATGTCTCAGTTTTAATCCAGTTCAAAAATGCCAAATTACCCCCCGTTATCGGCCAGTTAACTACACAGGGACATTCATAAGAGTGCAAAGATATAACGCGCTCAGTTACGGCTTTGATATTAGCCTTGGTAGTTTTCAGTAACAGCAACACTTCTTGACTTTGCTCGATACTATCTTTCCAGCGATAAATCGATATCATACCCGGTAATATATTCGCGCATGCTACCAAATGTTCATCGACTAAGGTTTGAGAAATGTTGAACGCCTCTGTTTCATTCGGCGCAATCACATAAATCATATGGGCAGTCATGCTATCCCCCTTGGCGGCTCCATCATTCTACCATACCATCCACTGGTAATACCGCAGAGACAAGCGGAAGCAGGAGAACATGAGTCCAACTATAAAAACGGAACAAAGAGGAAAATACATCGGAAATAGGCGTGTACGTCCAACTCGAGGTCAAATTGACTGGTTGCGGCAAGGGTTGCAGCAACCAGGAGGGAAACTGCCGCTCTTCGATCATTTTGGGCAGAAAGTAAGTGACCGGACTGTAAAAAGTTGTATTCAGCAGGGCTGGGCCGAACCCTGGTTTGACAATCCCATAAAACCCGATTGGCTTATTTGCAAACTGACAGATAGCGGACGTAAACTTGCAGAGAACGCAGACTAATACGGATAATCGCAATGCCCTTTTAATAAATGATGCCCTCTGCGTTTGGCGCCTAGAGCGCGGGAAGAAAGTCCAAAACACCACGTAAGTTATTACCCTGATGGTTCGGTGCGTAACGCGTGTCAAGCATACTATCCGAACTTCGATTGGACCAATAGCAAGCGATACCGTATGACCTTGCGCCAAGCACATCATTGCCGCTTCCAGCTACGTGTAGCACCTCTTCCGCATTTACATTCAACATACGAATTGGCAGTTCATAGACCGATGGGTGCGGCTTATAAGCGCCAGCGGTTTCAGAAGATAATACAATTTCAATATCATCTCCAAACGCGCGCGCGAGTGTATCTAGCATATCCTGATCTCCATTGGAGAGTATGGCAGTTCGATACCCTCGTTGTTTAACCTCTGCGACAACTGCGCAAGCCTCTGGCCAGGGCCGGATACTATCCCAGGCAAATACCAATTGCTCTCGAACATCATCCGAAATTTTACGGCCTTTTAGCCGAAGCACATAATCAAGTGCCTGTCTCGTACATTCTCGGAACGACGTACGCTCTTTACCTAATGAATTACTCGCGGCAGCACGTTCCATCTGTTTAGCTCGCCAAAGCCGCACAGTAGGGGATGCATCCTCAAGGGACAGATCGAGCAACTCGGAAACTACGGGCGTCATGGTGCCTTGGATATCGATAAGCGCCATATACACGTCGAATGTTACCAGTTTAAAAGCCAAGACTAATTTCTCCGCCCAATACGCGACTTCAGCATCAAGATAACCGTAAAGACCGCCATCGACGCTACTAGATGCTTGAGAGAGTGCCCACTAACGACACCACCTAATAAGGCATAAATCGAATGGTCCAGCACTTCCAATATTTTTGCAAGAACATACCAGCCGACCATTAAAAGCATGTGTTTTGTAGTAGTGTAATGGGATTTCGGAAATAGCCAACAAAGCAACGGCAACGTTATGATTGGATAAATCTGCACCAACGCATAAAAGCGCAGATCGCCCCCTTGCCCGATATGGCTTAAATCCCACAACAAGCTTCCACTAGCGAACACTATTAAAGAGGGCATAAAGCAAAAAACCCCCATTTTTTGACCTATACGATCCGCAAGAAAAGCCGCAAAAAGTCCCATGAATGCGATCGCGATGGGTACCCGGTCCCAAAAGAGGGGGCCATTTGCCGGCGCCCAGTGATAATAGCTAGAACCAATTGTGATTGCGCTAACCGCGCCAAAAAAAATCACATAGGGCACAGCGTGGTATCTAGTTTCAAAGATAGTTCGTCCACTGGATCCAAATACGAGCCATAGCCCCATCAGTCCGAAAATACCAAAAGGCAGATTTGACACTACATCACTAAAGTTTGGGATACCCCATATTGATCTTCGGGCTGCAAATTTATGATAGTTGGGGTCCACTGGTAAGGGCTCCAACAAAAGAGCACCCACCATGAGCACTATTAAAATACCGACTAGAATACTGATCTTCTCTTTATTCAATAATGATTTCATGGTCGTTAGAATACTTTGGGCAGCCTCCTGAGAAAATACGACTTGCGCCCTCTGAGGCTATGGTCGGGGCGGCAGGGTTCGAACCTGCGACCTTTCGACCCCCAGTCGAATGCGCTACCAGACTGCGCCACGCCCCGATCAACATCGCCGAAAAAGTTCTTTGCTTAGACGGTTGTACTCTACAGGCGGGGTTTAACAACAGCAATGACAGATAACAATTAAACGCTTGGACAATTAAAATTATCTAACGTTCTATACCTTCCCGAATCGTTTGGAGGTCCTTTAACACGGCCTCGAGAGCGCGGCGTTTCTCTGCCCCTATACCGTTTGGATCAATCTCAGTTTTTATCACAGCAGAGGACTGTAAAGACTCTGGGCCGGCCCCATGTTGAATGGTCGGATGCACCACCAAATCCTCTTCGCAAGACGCCTGCCTTGCTTGTAGTAAAACCGTTCGCATGCCCTTTTCGCCTAATAGCCGCTGGACGCCTCGAATTGTATAACCATCGTCATAAAGGAGAGAACGAATGTGCTTTAATAGCGCCACGTCGTCTGGGCGGTAGTAACGTCGACCACCGCCGCGCTTCATCGGTTTAACTTGATTAAATTTAGTTTCCCAAAAGCGCAGTACATGCTGAGGCACATCGATATCATCAGAAACTTCACTAATTGTACGGAAAGCTTCTGCCGATTTACCACCGACCTTATTGATCATCACTAGACGTTAGAGCCGCCAGAACCCTGATCACCAAATGACGGTGGAGATGTTGTAGACGGCGCGGTTTCAACCGCGCGCTGAAGGCGATCTTGATAGCCGTCATCAATGACTTTTTTCAGAACATGGCTTGGGCGAAACACCAAAACTCGGCGCGGCAAAATAGGCACTTCCTCTCCGGTCTTTGGGTTACGACCAACTCGCTGGCTTTTCTGACGCACGAAAAAACTGCCAAAAGATGATATCTTCACCATCTCATCGCGCATTAGTGCATCAGAAATTTCACCCAAAACAGATTCGACCAAATCCGCAGATTCATTTCGCGACAATCCAACCTCTTGATAAACAGCTTCTGTGAGCTCAGCACGTGTCACGGTGTCGTCTGTCATTTTACCCCCCCTTTTTTCGCACTCCACCAACACCATAGCGTAGCGGGCACCGAAAGCGTAGTCAATTACTTAACTATAGGAAAATGCCTAAAAGTCTTTAGGCAACAAGAATATAGGACTTTCTTGATCCTACCAACGAACAAGCGCCGAACCCCATGTGAAGCCGCCACCCATCGCCGTTAGGGATATTAAATCACCCGAACAAAAACGGCCCTTAGACTCTGCATCCGCTAAAGCTAACGGTATAGTTGCAGCCGAGGTATTCGCCTGTTGATCGACGGTAACTATAATCTTTGATTTTTCGATAGAAAGTTTCTTTGCTACACTATCCATAATACGCATATTAGCTTGGTGGGGAACAAGCCAATCAACATCACCAATCAAAAAACCGTTTCTTGAAAGAGACGTCTCTACCGCTTCAGCCATCCGCACAGCAGCGTGTTTGAATACTTCCCGCCCTTCCATTTTGACAACGCCGGCTTTGCCGTTAGTCGAAGGGCCACCATCAGTGCATAAATGCTCGTAATAATCACCATCAGCATAGATATGTGTCGACAAAACGCCTCTGTCGGTATTCTGTCCATCGCCATCCTCTGTTCCCAACACAACAGCCCCAGCACCATCACCAAATAAGACGCACGTGCCACGGTCGTTCCAATCAACAATGCGGCTAAAACATTCCGATCCGATTAGCAGCGCTTTATTGGCTTGGCCAAGGCGCAACATATTATCCGTTGTATTCAGCGCATAGATAAACCCCGAACATGCTGCTTGAACATCGAACGCGGCGCCCTGTTTGATACCCAATTTGGACTGCACGCGGGTTGCAACGGCTGGGAAGGTATTATCTGGTGTCGCCGTCGCTACGATAACTAGATCAATCTCACTGGCATCAAGCGAAGCCCGCTTCAAGGCAACTTTTGCAGCCTCTATCGCCAAATCAGATGTATTTTCATCCTCAAAAGCGATATGACGCTGACGAATACCCGTCCGCTGCGTTATCCATTCATCGGAGGTATCAAGGCGGTTAGCAAGATCGTCGTTGGTAACGATCTTCTCAGGAAGGTAAGAACCACATCCCAAAAAAACTGAACGCCTCATTTTAGCTAACCGCTGCCTTGTTTGCCGATGCTTCATTGCCATCCAACAAATCAAAATCAGTTGCAATCATATCGAGAAATTCATTAGACACAAGGTCGGCGGCCACTTCAATTGCACTCGCAAAACCAAAATCGTCAGTCCCGCCATGGCTTTTTACAACGATGCCATTCAACCCGAGCAACATAGCACCATTATATCTGCGCGGATCCGTTCGTTTCCGAAGGTTCTCAATTTCCCTTTTTGCCAACAAATATCCAGTCTTTGCGACCAAACTGCTACCAAATGCATCTTTAAGAAACCCTGCATAGAGCTTGATCATTCCTTCCGCAGTCTTCAAGGCGACATTGCCGGTAAACCCATCCGTTACAACCACATCAACAGAGCCCGCAGCTATATCATCGCCTTCTATAAAACCAACAAATTCGCCAGGCAGATCTGCTCCTCGCAGTATCGCAGCAGCTTCGCGAATTTCTTCATGACCCTTTTGATCTTCTACACCAACATTGAGCAGACCAATTGTCGGTGTCTCTATTCCCAGTGCTGTTCGAGCGAACACCTCACCCATCACCGCAAACTGCACCAAGTTATTAGCATCGCACTGCAGATTTGCACCTAAATCCAACATACAGCTTTCGCCGCTACGCGTTGGATAAAAAGAGGTTATTGCCGGACGATCAATCCCAGGCAGCATCTTTAAGACGAACTTTGCAATCGCCATCAAAGCACCTGTATTACCAGCCGAGACCACGGATGCTGCTTCTCCATCAGCTACAGCATTAATTGCCAACCGCATGCTGGAGTTTCGACCAGAACGCAATGCGACAGAAGGTTTTTCACTACTGGAAACTACATCTTCCGTATGACGCATTGTCGTAACCGCTGCTAGATTCGGTTGCTCTGCGAGGAGCGGTGCCAACTGGGCTTCATCACCAACCATTAGAAAACGAATATGCGGCAGACGCACCTGCGCTATCGCCGCACCGCGCACAACCATCTCAGGAGCGTTATCGCCCCCCATGGCGTCCAAAGAGATGACAATACTATCTGACACGGGTTTGCCGATCCGGCATTATTGCCGTGATCCTAAGCGTTTGCCACTTCGACGACTTCTTTATCGTCATAATAGCCGCACGCCGCGCAGACATGATGCGGTCGCTTTAGCTCACCGCAATTAGGGCATTCGCCATATGTGGATGCTTTTAACGCATCGTGAGCCCGCCGCATATTGCGCCTAGATTTCGATATTTTACTTTTAGGAACAGCCATGCTGATTCCCTTTCATAAATTCGTAATTCATTTGGATCGAATTAGCTCGGTTTAATATAGAAAGTCTAGCCCGACAGCAAGTAAAACACCCCGCCTTCTCAGATCATTTTAATCGCCGCAAAGCGGCAAAGGGATGATTTTCCCCTGATTGATCCATTTTTTGGCCAAATATTATCCCGTCTGTCGGAATTTTTGCCCCCGGCGCACGAGGATATGGATCAATCGAAACCGCAAATTGTTGCGCTACGAGCTCTCCAAGATCGATGACGTTGTCTATAATTGGCTCCGGCGCATTGGGCCGGTCCACATCAATCTCCGCCGTGATTTGCTCATTGCACCCGTTGCCAAAGAACGCTTCAATGGTTTCCTCTAACAGAAGCGCAACCGGCACCAACGTAACTACACATTTTTGAATGTAAGAAGCACTGAGATTTCCTCGGACTTCCACTTCACCAGTTTTATCGGAGCGGTTAACCGTCAAGACAGCTGATAAATTCTCGAGCGATTGAAGTTCAAACCGTGCCGCAAGCGCTTTCCGTTCAGCCTCATCAGCCTCGAATGAGACTTCGAGCCCTTTTAGGTCAATTTCATCTGCGATCTGTGGACGCGAAAACTCTGCAACGTCATTCATTTTGATACGTCTCTTACTTCGACTAGGTCATCGGGCTGACCGAAAACCACTGCACCAGCCTGGAGACTTTCAATGCCCACACTGTCTAATCGATCAATTTCACGATACAAATAATCAACAACCTGTATCACTTTGCCCTCATCTGGCTTTGGTACGCTGCTATAAAGATTCCGCTTCAGAGCCTCTGCTAGAACTATCCGGTCCCCGTTCATCCCTTTGCTATAAGCATCGAAGCGTCCATAAAAACCCTCAGCAATGCGCTTTACCTTTTTCCCTACCGACAAATCTCCAACTCCCATTTCGCGTAAATTGCGATCAAGATCGTCAACCAAAACCGTCATCAACATTTGTGATAAATCGTATCCCAAAGGCTCCTTCTTAAGCCGTTGCATGACACAGAAACAGTGCAAAATAATCATGTCAAAACGTCCATTTGCCGTATCGGGTACGCCCAGTTTTTCATAAAAAAACGGAAGTCGAGCCTGCGACACAATTTTGAAATAGAGTCCCCGTGCTGCACTCTCTAGAGCGTCCGGCGCAAACCATGCTTTTAATTTCTTAAACATTGCTCTGCCCAATTTACTCAGACTATCTTATGGTTCCAAACTATAAACATCATCAAATTCAAACTAGAATACTGATCTAGAGTCCCTATATTGAGCTCGTACTCTAATAGCTCCGCGTTGGGAAGCAAATTTACATGCCTCAAACCACAAAAATTCGCCGAATCAAGCTGGTTCTGGCAATAGTACTGGCGGGATGCCTTTCCTCCTGCGCCTCGAACACTGCAACCCGAGGCAACTTACCCACCGAATCAAAGTTAGCAAAAATCAAGATCGGTGAATCTAGCAGACAGGATATCGTAAAAATACTTGGCAATCCGTCGACGCACGGTACCTTCGATTCTCAGGTCTGGTATTATATCAGCCGCCGAACTGAACAATGGGCGTTTATGCCCACCAAAGTCGTCGATCAAAACGTCATAGCCATCTATTTCAATGCCCGCGGCACGGTCGAGCATCTGGAACGTTATCGTACCGAAGACGGACGCAAAGTCGATATGGTGGATCGCGAAACTCCGACCAGTGGTCACGAATTAGGCTTTTGGGAACAGATGTTCGGAAATCTCGGATTGGGTATTCCCGGAACGGGTGGCAATTAACGCTATAGCCGTGTAAACACAGTCTCAGCCCCCGGCGTCAATAACGCACCGGGGGGGGGGGGAGAACATTTTCTTTTTACCTTGCTCAAGACTGCTTCTTCGGCAGTCACTAGTGGGCCAACATAGCTAACAGCAAAAGCGCGACAATATTGGTGATCTTAATCATCGGATTAACTGCGGGACCAGCCGTATCCTTGTAGGGGTCACCAACCGTATCACCCGTCACCGCTGCATGGTGGGCATCAGAGCCTTTACCACCGTGATTACCATCCTCCACATATTTCTTGGCATTATCCCATGCTCCACCACCAGCAGTCATAGAGATCGCAACAAAGAGACCAGTTACGATGACGCCAAGCAACATCGCGCCTAATGCGGAGAAGGCTGCGGATTTGCCAGCAATAGTTTCAATGATCCAAAAGAGTACGATAGGGGATAATACTGGTAACATTGAGGGAATTATCATTTCCTTAATTGCCGCCTTGGTCAGCATATCGACGCAGGCCCCATATTCCGGCTTTGCTTTGCCCTTCATTATCCCCTTAATTTCCTTAAATTGACGCCGCACTTCGACCACTACCGAACCCGCAGCCCGGCCAACAGCTGTCATACCCATGGCACCAAAAAGATATGGCAGCATACCACCGACAAAGAGGCCGACAACCACAAAGGGATTTGACAACGAAAAATCGACTTTAAGGCCATCGAAATACGGGAATTCCTTAGGGTTTGCGGCAAAATATGCTAAATCCTGCGTATAGGCCGCGAATAGCACTAACGCGCCCAAACCAGCAGAGCCAATGGCATAGCCTTTGGTCACCGCTTTGGTAGTATTGCCTACCGCGTCCAGCGCATCGGTAGTTTTACGTACGTCCTCGCTAAGTTCAGACATTTCGGCGATACCACCAGCATTATCAGTAACCGGTCCATAGGCGTCTAAAGCAACCACAATACCCGCCAGCGCCAACATATTCGTGACAGCGATAGCAATTCCAAAGAGCCCACCCAGCAAATAAGTACCTATGATAGCGGCACAAATAATGATTGCCGGAATAGCTGTCGCCTCCATAGATATCGCGAGACCCTGGATAACGTTTGTGCCGTGGCCCGTTGTTGAGGCTTGTGCGATCGATTGAACTGGACGATATTCCGTGCCTGTATAGTACTCGGTTATCCAAACAATCAGCCCGGTGGCGACGAGACCAATCAGACCGCAGTAATAGAAGTCCATTCCTGTCGCTGACTGACCCAGAATTGTATAAGCAATTTCCAGCCCGATCCCCCGTTCGGTCACAAAGTACAGCGCAACCGCCGATAAAACTGTGCACCCGATAAAGCCTTTATAAAGCGCACCCATGATGTTTTGGCTCGCACCCAGCTTAACGAAAAAATTGCCAATAATTGTTGTCACAATGCAGGTCGCCCCAATTACTAGAGGATAAGCCATCATTTTAGCCTCAGCCGCACCGACGAAGAAAATCTGCGCTAACACCATAGTGGCAACAACGCTCACAACATAGGTTTCAAACAAGTCAGCCGCCATACCAGCGCAATCACCAACATTGTCACCAACATTATCAGCAATCACCGCCGGATTACGTGGATCGTCTTCAGGGATTCCGGCCTCGACTTTTCCGACCAAATCGGCCCCCACGTCCGCACCTTTAGTAAAAATACCGCCACCAAGGCGAGCAAAGATTGAAATTAGCGACGCACCAAAACCAAGCGCGACCAACGGGTCAACAATCTCACGCCCCGCAGCACCAACATGCACCAAAAACTGATAATAGACGGCGACCGCCAACAAAGCCAAACCAGCGACCAACATGCCCGTGACCGAACCAGATTGATACGCAACTTTCAGTCCTTCAGCGAGGCCTTCGGTAGCCGCCTCGGTGGTCCGAACGTTAGCACGCACGGAAATATACATTCCGATATACCCGGCAGCGCCGGATAGAACAGCACCGATGATAAAGCCAACCGCCACATGCAAGTTGAACAAATAGAAGAGAATCGCGGCAATCACCGCGCCGACCATACCAATCGTTGTGTATTGTCGATTGAGATAAGCTGCCGCTCCCTCTTGAATAGCCGCTGCAATTTCTTGCATCCGTTCATTTCCTGCATCCGCATTCAAAACCTGGCGGCTTACAATAACCCCGTACAGCACGGCGAGAACGCCGCAGCCGATGACAATATTTAGCATCGTTCAGACCCTATTTCGTAATTTGATACCCAATTATTCGTTACTACCTCATCAATCCCTTCGGCAGCTAGAGCGGCGAGACCATGCCAGAAGCCTCATGCGAAGGCAACTGCTCTGAAGTTTTTAAGCGGTCTTAGGTCAAGCTGTCCGACGATTTTTGAAGCCTGAGCCACGTGACAGCGCCAAAGACGAGCAGAGAGGGCAGTATCAATGAGGCACTTACCGCATCCCAACCATAAAGATGCTGCATGAAGCCGGAAAATACAGCGGTACCAGCAACGGTTCCAAATACAATCAAGTCATTGCAACCTTGCACTTTTTCTTTCTCTTCAGAACTGTAAGATTCTGTAAGAAGAGTCGTGCCGCCAATGAATAAGAAGTTCCAGCCGAGGCCAAGTATCGTTAGTGCCACTGAAAAATGTACCATAGTAATACCCGATAGCGCGATTATAGCTGCACCAATCATAAAAACCGCCCCGAGCGACAAAATGTTAAAAATACCGAATCGCTTGATCAAATGACCAGTGAAAAAACTTGGCACGTACATACCAAGAATATGAGCCTGAATGACCCATTTTGTATCCTGCAATTGAAACCCGCAAACTTTCATCGCTAGGGGGGTTGCTGTCATAGACAAATTCATTAGGCCGTAACCAAGCATCGAAGCCAAGACGGCTACTATGAAAACTGGCTGCCGAATTATCACGCCAAGGGGTCGACCTTGATTTTTGCGTGATGCATTTGTTGGCCTTGGTATATCAATGCCTAACAACAAGAAAGATGAAATAACCGTAATACAACAAATCACCAGATACCCACCGGCGAAAAATACCGGCTCAAATAAATCATAGCTCCAATTGGCTAGCTCCGGTCCCAAAATCGCCGCCGCCACGCCACCAGCTAAGACAAAAGAGATTGCCTTACTTCTGAATTCTTCGCTAGCCGTATCCGCGGCTGCAAATCGGTAATACTGCCAGCAAGCGTTATGAACACCAATGATTGCGCTCCCAACACAAAACAAGGTGAAGTTTTGATTGAAGATCGCGTAAGCGGCGATACCAGCAGCGCAAAACCCAACCATTTGGCCCGCTATGAACACCGGCCGGCGACCAAACCGCCGCATAAGGAGCGATAACGGGTATGTACTGGAGACAATCGTTATCCACTGTAAGCCAAGCGGTAGCGTAGCCCAAGCCGGATCCGGCGCCATTGTAACACCTACTAAAGCCGAAATAGTAAGAACGATCGAGGTCCCGGTCATGGCAAGACCCAGAGCGACGGACAATATCAAAACATTCTTTTTTGTTGGATCAGGAGAGACCTGTCTAATATCAGCAACGGACATGACAGAATTTGCCTTACATTTAATTTTTATATCTGGGATACCACGGCTAAAACACTACAGAAACTAAAATTACCGCCACAAAATGGGTGACATGCTTGCTGATGGGTCCCAAGAACCGCTACTATAAAATAATCTAGTTTTTGCGATAGATGCATTTGTGCCCAACGAAAACATTGCCAACCCTAGCGCAAAGGAGCTCACCATTGCCTTTTTACCAACCAGACTTAGGCGCTAACCCCAATGATCCATTTGCGCGCGATTCAGAAAATAAGTTAATTCGGCGAAGCTATTGGCTAGACATGATAGATCAATCAGTGGTGCTCGCACTCACCCAGGGAGTTGGCGCCCATTTATCAAACGAAGAAAAACGCGCTCACCTTGAAGATATCCTGCGAGATCATCTGGTTGAAAGTGTTTGCATTCAGGAAATCATTCCGCCAGAAGGGTAATTTGGCACACACCCTCTATTGTTTTGGCGACCGCTCGAAAGCACCTTGAATTAAGACTGCCTTAATCTTTTTCTTACCGATGGCGCGCGCGCCCGCCCGCATTAAACGCGCTTTGATAACTCGAATATTAACCCCCTTGGTACCAGGGCGCTGAAACCCAAGATAATCATGAAGAGCCCGATAGAAAGCATCTTTTAAACGAGGAGCATACTTTTCTGCAAGTGATCTGGATTCTTCATCTACCAATTCAAGCGTTATTTTAAATAACACGTACTGTTCAACCCGCTTAGCTCGAATTACGGGAATCGTGAGGCGTTCCATTTCAAAAAAGAAGGGGACGTCGGCATCAACCTTTTCATCGGCAGCCCAACTAATATCTGTAATCGCGAGCAGGATCACCATGGCAATAGACAATGCTCGATAACTCATCATGTATAGCTGTGATTTCATTATCTTAATTCAACTTTCACTAGCCCTTATCAACCGTGTCGGTAGCCGCTTACATCTATATGCAATGACTTTTTCTGCTCATTCAACAACTGCACACCATCACCAGCGATGATGCGACCAATGCAGGTAATTGGCACACGGGACGACTTCACCTTTTCAGCAAGATTCTCAGTACCGGTGAAAACCAACTCGTAGTCGTCACCCCCCGTGACAATATTTTTCCAAAGTAAAGGCTCTGCTTTCAGGGCAAATTCACCTCCCGAAGAAAGGGGAACCTTTGCCAATTCTACAATTGCACCAACGTTTGATACATCAGCGATATGGCTAATATCCGCTAATAGGCCGTCTGAGATATCAGTACCAGCTGTCGCATTTCCACGCAGCGCTAAGCCTAAAGCAATACGCGGTTCCGGTGTACGGTAACGTTCTGTAAGTAACCTCGCATTAACCTCATCAAGCGCTACCAACTTACCTTTGGCGGCCAGTAATCCCAATGCCCCGTCCCCGATTGTCCCACTCACAAAGATATAATCGCCGGGCGATGCACCTTCCCGGCGAATTGCTTGCCCAACTGGTACTTCGCCAAATAACGTCGCACTAAAAGTCGCCGGGCCCGGACTCAAAACGCTATCGCCACCAAGCAAACCTATTCCGAAATTGCTTTGCTGATCAGCGAGCCCTTGGCAAAATGCTTTCACCCACGCATCCTTAACATCTCTAGGTAGCGTCATATTAAGCGTATAAGCGCGCGGCACCCCCCCCATTGCTGCTAGATCGGACAAATTGACCCGCAGTAATTTTGATGCAATCTGCTCAGGCTGCTCATCACCAATGTAATGTACACCCTCCACCACAGTATCGGTTGTGATCACCAGCTCACAGCCAGGTTCTGGATTTATAGTCGCAGCGTCATCGGTAAGGTCAAAAGCGCCATCCAGAGCCAAGGGGGCCAAATAATCGCGAATGCGGCCAAATTCACCTTTTCCGAGCATTGTCGTTACTACGCCATATCATGAGCCCGCAAGTCCCGTGCAATTCGGTCCAACAGGCCGTTAACAAGTCCAGGCTCTTTATCAGCATAAAAACGTTCGGTCAGCTTTACGAACTCGCTGATGGTCACTGGCGGGTCTATATCGCGCCGTTGCCCGATTTCGTAGGCGCCAACCCGCAGAATGATGCGTAAGACTTTTTCCAATTTCTCCGGGGTTAGCCCTTCCGACATGGAACGTCCAATAACATCATCGATTGCCTCGGTATTCTCGCTAACACCGCGCACAAGCTCTGCACAAAACGCCATGTCGGTTTCTGGTGGTGGTGATCCAAATTCATCTCCCTGACCGCTGGGCATATTTCGTCGACGTGCAACATCATCCAAGACAATATCGGCAGCCTTGTCGCTCAGTTCCATTTCGTATAACGATTGAATAGCAGCCAGACGCGCTGCCGTCCGCCCAACCGCTAAAGGTTGCTGTTGCATCATCTTGGATAAAGATGAAAATGGTGTTTGTGTTCAATCATCTTCAAACATGTTTGTGCCGCATGGGCACCTTTATTTCCGCGATCCACTGCGGCACGTTCCATTGCCTGATCGCGATTTTCGCAAGTCAGCAGCCCAAACCCAAGTGCCAGAGCATAACGCGTAGTCAAGTCCATCAAACTGCGCGACACCTCCGCACAGATATGATCATAATGGGTCGTCTCACCGCGAATAACACAACCCAAAGCAATAACTCCATCAAAACGACGATGACCGGAAAAATGCTCCAAGCTTCGGGCGCTATAGCAAATCGCTGCGGGGATTTCAAAAGCACCAGGTACCGTGAAAGTTTCGAAGGTGATATTTTGCGAATCTAACACGGTAGACGCACCGATTAATAATTCGTCCTGTATATCCTCGTAAAACCTTCCTTCGACTATCATAATATGGGGTGCTGGATCGAGCATAATTGCGTCTATCTCTATTTTATGATCGGCTTATGGCCGACAATTTTAAGACCATAGCCGTCAAGACCGACGACTGCTCGTTTGGTGTTGGACAACAAAATCATATCACTTACACCTAGATCAATAAGGATTTGTGCGCCAACACCGTAATCGCGCAAGGGCGAACGCTTATCGCTGACGTTATTACTACCAACCGCAACAGGATTGTCTTTTTTACTGGTTAGAGAAGTCATATTAGGGCCTCGTAAGAGGACCACAATTCCGGCTTCTTCCCCGCCAATAATCTCCATGGCGCGCTGCAAATCGCCACCACGACCGCTAGACAGCCCACCGAGCACGTCATCCATAAGGTTCATCGCATGCATTCGCACCAATGTTGGGATACCGGGCTTGATATTGCCCTTAACCAAGGCAACATGCTCTACTTGGGCAATCCGATTTGCATAGACAATCAGCTTAAAACTACCGCCAAAGCGGCTGGAAAATTCGCTTTCACTCACCTTTTCGATAATACGGTCATGTTTGCGGCGATAGGCGATAAGGTCTGCAATCGCTCCAATCTTTAAATTATGGAATTGCGCATAAGCGATGAGATCTTCCAAACGTGCCATGGTCCCATCTTCATTCATGATTTCGCAAATAACTCCGGATGGGTTGAGACCAGCAAGGCGCGCTATATCGACCGATGCTTCCGTATGGCCTGCCCGAACTAGCACGCCACCCTCGCGCGCCATTAACGGGAAAACATGACCGGGCGTACCGATATCATCACGGCCCGATTGTGGGTCAATGGCAACCGAAACAGTGCGTGCTCGGTCAGGAGCAGAAATACCCGTCGTAACACCTTCGCGTGCCTCAATGGAAACCGTAAAAGCGGTCTGATGGCGGCTTTGATTCTTTTGACTCATCAAGTCAAGACCAAGCTCTTCGCAGCGCTTCTGAGTTAGTGCTAAACAAATAAGCCCGCGCCCGTGAGTCGCCATAAAATTAATAGCGTCCGGGGTTGCCATTTGGCCAGGAATCACAAGATCGCCTTCATTCTCGCGCTCTTCGTCATCGACCAAAATGAACATACGCCCGTTACGCGCATCTTCAATAATATCCTCAATGGGAGAAAGGAAATTGAGATCGCCAGCCAAGCGCTTTCTAACGTCGCTAGATTTCGCCTCATTATGCTGTATTTCAGTCAACCCAATACCTTTCAAACGGCCAGTCAATTACCTGGTAAAAGTCGTGCAACATATCGGGCAAGCATATCGATCTCAAGGTTTACTCGATCTCCAGACACCGCCACACCAAACCCGGTTTGGGCTAATGTGTGAGGAATTATATTCACGCCAAAGCCGTCGCTATCGACTTCATTAACTGTCAAAGACACGCCGTCAAGAGATATACACCCCTTTTCCGCAATGAATTTTTCTAGTCCGACGGGCGGCAGGAACCTAAATCGAGTACTATCACCATCCGGCTCACGATCTATAATCTCTGCAACGCCATCCGCGTGGCCAAACACCAAATGACCGCCTAGTTCTTCGCCAAGCTTTAGAGACCTTTCTAAATTTACAGACCTACCAACTTTCCAATCCCCGACTGTTGTTCTCGCGAGGGTCTCCGCTGACGCCTCAACAGCGAACCATCCATCATTTTTCTCGGTTACAGTTAAGCACACCCCCGAACACGCTATTGAAGCCCCTATAGCTACCGTAGCGAGATCAAACGAGGTACTGATTTCGAGACGCCGATCACCAAATTGCTTAACAGCAGAGATTTCGCCGACATCCTGGATAAGGCCTGTAAACATGAGAATAATCTAGTCCGATCGCCAATAGGTTTCCAGCCAATCATTACCAAGACGCTCCGATGAAACAGTATCAAAGCGCAAAATATCGTCCAACTGAGCAAGACCATAAGCGGCCACTGCTGAAATACCATCGCCTCCCATTATACTCGGTGCACGGAACCAAGCGATACGATCTACCAAGCAAGTTCTCAAAAAAGTCGCCGCAATATCAGCGCCGCCTTCAACTAATAGGCGTGTGATACCCTTGCTGGCCAGAGCTTGCATTGCAACATGAATATCTGGATAGCCCGCCCTATCAGGCGGTATAGTTATGATTTCGACACCACAATCGCGATAAGCCTGTTTTTTAGCCACATCGCCCCCTTTCACAGTTAAGAGCCACGTGGGAACATCCGCCACAGTTGCAACGAGGTTTGCCGTCAACGGCAGTTGGAGCCGCGTGTCAACAACAATACGGACTGGTGAGGCCGCCTCAAGGCCAGGCAATCTGACGGTAAGCGAAGGATTATCCGCAAGAGCGGTTCCTATGCCGACTAACACTGCATCGTGACTTGCGCGCATTAAGTGGACCCGCGCGCGTGCATTAGGACCCGTAATCCACTGACTTTCGCCCCGCACCGTGGCAATGCGACTATCCAGTGTGGTTGCGGTTTTAAGCGTTATCATTGGCCGATTTTGGTTAACTCGCGATATAAAACCCTCATTTAGTCGCTCCGCCTCGCCTCGACATAGACCAACCTTCACGTCGATACCTGCTTCTTTTAAAAGTGCATTTCCCTTTCCGCTTACCCGAGAATCTGGATCTTCCATTGCAGCAACAACGCGGGTGATGCCGGCTTCGATTAGCGCTTCTGTGCAGGGCGGGGATTTGCCATGATGACAACACGGCTCGAGCGTTACATATGCTGTGGCGCCCTTTGCCAAATTACCCGCCTGAGACAGCGCAACAGTTTCCGCATGCGGACGTCCTCCAGGCTGAGTCCACCCGCGACCGACAACTACCGGTGCACCAGCTCGCTCAGCAACGATGACGCAACCTACAGCAGGATTCGGCCAAACAGAGCCCAGCCCTCTATGCGCGAGACTTAGAGCCACGCGCATAAAGCTGACATCTTGCTTATTCAGGTCCGCCAGCACCGAGCTCGCCGGTAATGAATTCTTCGAAATCCTTCGCCTCACGGAAATTCCTATAAACCGATGCGAAGCGCACATATGCGACCTTATCGAGCGATGCCAAGGCCTCCATTAGTAACTCACCGATCAAATCAGCCTTAACATCACTTTCACCGGAGCTTTCGAGCCGCCGTACAATACTATTGGCCACCTGCTCAACCCGCTCAGGCTCGACAGAGCGCTTCCGCAGTGCAATATTCATAGAACGCACCAATTTATCGCGATCAAATGGCTCCCGTTGGCCATTCTTTTTTATCACTGATAAATCACGTAACTGCACACGCTCGAAAGTCGTAAACCGTTGACCACAATTAGGACAAAAACGTCGGCGGCGAATAGCAGCATTATCTTCCGTCGGCCTCGAATCTTTTACTTGTGTATCATTGTGACTACAAAACGGACATCGCATCCCGTCATCCCTTTCCTATGAGGTCGCTACACTTATACGCCCGCCGGATAGACCGGAAACCGTTTACATAGCGAATCTACCTTTTCGCGGACCGCACTTTCTACTGACTCGTTGTTTTCACCGTTAGCAGCAAGACCGTCCAACACCTCTACTATCAATTCACCAACTAGGCGAAACTCCGCCTGACCAAACCCTCGTGTTGTTCCAGCCGGCGTACCAAGACGAATACCGGAAGTCACCATTGGTTTTTCTGGATCAAAAGGAATCCCATTTTTGTTGCAGGTCAGGCCAGATCGCTCTAGCGCCCTTTCGGCAATGTTGCCAGTGAGGCTCTTGGGCCTGAGGTCAACTAAAATCAAATGAGTGTCCGTACCACCGGAGACAATATCAAGACCGCCCTCTAACAGAGTTTCGGATAGCGTCTTGGCATTATCGACAATAGACTGTGCATAAATCTTGAAAGAGGGCTTTAGCGCTTCACCAAAGGCAGCAGCCTTGCCAGCAATCATATGCATCAGAGGACCGCCTTGCGTCCCTGGAAAAATTGCCGAATTGAACTTTTTGGCCAAAGCCTCTTCATTCGTAAGGATCATACCGCCGCGAGCGCCGCGTAATGTCTTGTGAGTTGTAGTGGTAACTACATGAGCATGGGGTAATGGACTTGGATGAACGCCACCCGCGACCAGTCCAGAGAAATGAGCCATATCTACCATCAACAAAGCACCGACAGAATCTGCTATTTCTCGAAATTTAACAAAATCGATAAACCGAGGGTAAGCCGAGCCACCAGCGACAATAAGTTTAGGTTTATGTTCATCTGCCAGATGCGCTACTTCGTCAAAATCAACTAGCGCATCATCTTTCCGAACGCCATACTGAACAGCGTTAAACCATTTGCCAGACTGATTAGGAGGTGCACCATGGGTCAAATGCCCCCCAGCAGCTAGGGACATTCCCAAAATAGTATCTCCAGGCTGAATGGTTGCGAGATAAACCGCATTGTTCGCTTGTGCACCCGCATGGGGCTGCACATTTGCGAATTGGCAACCAAACAGCTCCTTTGCACGATCAATCGCCAATTGTTCAGCCACATCCACAAATTCGCAGCCGCCATAATAGCGTCGCCCTGGATAGCCTTCGGCATATTTATTAGTAAGTACTGACCCGATTGCCTGCAATACAGATCGGCTAACGATATTTTCAGAAGCAATCAATTCTATTTGATTTTGCTGACGCGATAATTCTTGGCCGACAGCGACAAACAGATCTGGATCAGTATCACCCAGTGACGCTGTAAAGAATCCGTCTTCCAAAATTTCTGCTGTATTAGCTTCTGCCATCGCTCTATCTAAACCTTCCTAATTATTACAAAATCTCTACGAAAACTTTTCAACTCGCCGTTGATGACGTCCGCCTTCAAATTCCGAATTCAAAAACACTCTCAAACAATCAAGCGCCACTTCTATCCCTGTAGTCCGCGCACCTAAAGCCAAAACATTGGCATTATTGTGCAGCCTTGCAAAGCGTGCATCTGTCTCACTATGACACAACGCAGCGCGCACGTGCCGGTGGCGATTAGCCGCAATCGAAATGCCAATCCCAGTGCCACAAATCAAAACGCCCCGCATCGCCCTGCCCTTCAAAAGAGCCTCTGCTAAGTTATTGGAATAGTCCGGATAATCTACCGAACACGTGCTATTCGTCCCCAAATCAAGCACTTCATAGCCCATTTCTTCCAGATACTTTCCGATGGCCGCCTTCATCAAAAGACCTGCGTGATCTGATGCTATAACGACTTTTTCCTTAGCCATGAAAACCAAAACACCCTCAAACCCAAAATAAAGATAAAAAACAAACGATGACAACCAGAATACCACATGTCGCGTAGTCTTGCCAGTCACACACAAGGTTTCGCGGTCTGGAGACACACTCTCGCGCAATACAATAAATTAATAAGAAAAACAGTAGAGCTAGTAAAACAAAAAAGCTTGTAGTGTGTGATCAAAAGGTTGCACCAAAAAGGTACACTTTATGTAGTGATTCATCAGATTTTCACTGGAATATATTGTGCTTTATTGTAATTTCATTACACCACTTCTCAAAATAACTTTAAGATAAAGTAGAGTATTTAATATTTTTTCTTTAATTTTATTGACATAATTAAAGTTCTATGGGATTTACTAGTCATAAATTAGAAAAAGAATAGGATTACGGGTGATGCACCAACAATTCGCAGAGAATAGGGGGCAGAAGACTGACATTTTGCGTATGACTGCCGATGTCGTTTCTGCATATGTTGGCAACAATACTTTGCCAGCCACTGAACTTAATGACGTTATTCACCTCGTTTATGGCTCATTACAGAAGCTTAATGATGGCCAAACAAATAGCTTCCGCTCTAAATCAAAAGTTGCAGTGCGGAAATCCATCACACCTGACTATATTGTCTGCTTCGAGGATGGAAAGAAATTGAAGATGTTAAAACGTCATCTTCGCACCGTCTACGGCCTGACGCCTCAAGAATACCGTGCCAAGTGGGGGCTGCCTGCGGACTATCCAATGGTAGCGCCCAATTATTCGCGACAACGCTCTGCTTTCGCAAAAAAAATCGGCTTAGGCCGAACTGCAAGTGGCGTCGCGTAAATGTTCCCCAACGAAAATTAAAAAAAGTAATTATAGACTGGCCGGTCCATGTGACCGGCCTTTTTTTTACCATAGCAGCCTAACAAACGTTCTCTTCCGCCTTTTTCTTCATCACATATTCTAATTTGAGGAGACCAGCTTTACGCAAGGCGCGGTCGCCACGACGCGGATCACCAACTATCGACGCCTCGATACCAGTGCGAGTATCAACGGCGGTTACTTTCACATATCGGCCGATCGTGACCATTTCGATTATAGATCCGTGAGATTCTTTTTTGTCCATAGCATTAGTCTAGCCGGATTAGCCATATTACTTCAAACGAGCCTTTTAAAATTATTGTAAATTCGACGCGCTATCCGGTTTAACTGAGGCAACGCGTCTTCAACGGCACTGGCGAGTAGTGATTCGCCTCCAAGTCCTAAAGAGTTTTTAAGGGACTCAGCGTAGGCCGGAACCTTCGCCCAATTATCAACTGTCTCCCCCGTGACCTCCATGTGATATTGTAAGCCATAAACCCTCTCGCCATATCTAAATGCTTGACAATCACAGCCTGCAGAGGCGGCAAGCAACACCGCGTCTCGGGGTAAAGTGTTTACCTCCGAGCCATGCCACTGCAAACATATGTTGTGCCTATCAACGCTATCAAATAACGGGTCAACAATGCCGGCATCCGTAAGTTTGATTGTCTGAACACCCACCTCTGGATCAGCCATGGGGGCTACAAACCCACCAAGGGCGTCAGCCAATAATTGGTGTCCCAGGCATATTCCCAAGACCGGCTTTTCCGCTTGGACCCAATCCCTGATCGCCTGCTTTTCCGATATTAGCCACGGATACTTATTTTCTTCCCACACATCCATTGGCCCGCCCATAATCCAAAGCGCATCATAGTTCGCATGTTCTGGCGCAGCATCACCAGAATACCATTCCACAACATCACAAGTGACGCTATCTTCACGCAAAAACGTTCGGAAAATCCCAGGATGCTCGACTTCAATATGTTGATATACCAAAACCCGCATTATAGGCTTACAGACTATAATCTTTTTGTAACACCGCCACGCCCACCAGTGTTTAATCGGTCTGCGTATTCCGGCGCGAGAGCGCGACCATTGGGAATATTAACCCAAAGACGCAATAGCAATCTGCGCTTTTCTTCCTCATCCCAGTCTACAAACCGACCCCGGCTATGCATCGTCGTATGATTATTAAGTAATTGTATATCGCCAGGCTCGAAGGTCATGGGTAAAAGAAAATCTTCGGATACGGCTAAATTTTCTACTAAATCGATAGCTTCTTGCTGTGCTTGGGTTAGTGGCTCCTGAGCTCGCTGGGCACCGAGCTCAATCTGTTGTTTATTAAACCGGCATGAGAGCAATCCGTCGAACCAGCTATAGACCGGAATTCGATTATTAGAGAGTTCAACAGCTGTTCGCCCCTTACCTATCAGGTCGTAGTGAAACCCATTTAATAGTGGTTCCAATAGCTCGGGACGAGTTACCCTAATGCGGTTATAAACCGACATCGAAGAAGCAATCCAGCTTTCACCGCCCTTTTTCGCGGGCCTTACACACATAAGACCTACCAGGTCTGAAGAATCTGTATGAGGTGCAAGCAACGCGTTAGTCCGATGACCACGGACACCTTCCTCATAATATCCGCCTTGAGTATACTTACCACCTTCCATGTCTTTAACGTGGCCAAGCAAATCGCCTTGGCTGTTTTGAGAAATAGTTTGGCCCAAATACGTACCAAGACCCCAATATAGCACGGATAATTTGTCCAAAGCATAATCCGCTACATTTAGCCCGCGCATTAGCACGAAACCGCGCCCATATTCTATTTCGTGAAGCAAGGAACTGATTTTCGGCCCCAGGGATGGTAACGGAAAATCTTTTTGGCGAAATTCGAGTGGAGAGACGCCGCGGTTATATAATGCGGTGGTCGCCTTCTCAAGCTCGTCTAAATCTTCGTCCGACAGTTGAAAAACCCAGGATTGATCCTGTTCCATTTCTACGCGCGTCCATGCGGACGGTCCTGTCGCCTCGGGCGGCAAACGCATATCCATCGCCAGGTAATCTCCAACTACAATTAATTGACCCTGTGTTTAGCAATCCCTGGAGGTTTCTGGCAATGGCTTACGTGTCGACACTTGACATCAACGCTAGACGCATGGCTTTTCGGCCATACAACAAAAGATTTTGCTGAAGAATTTGGATATCACCATACTAGGGAGTTGATCATGTCCGTTGATTCTAAGAACCCCGAAACTATTGCCCTTCACGCGGGTTATCGTGCTGACCCAACAACTGGCGCAGTTGCGGTGCCTATCTATCAAACCACCTCTTATCAGTTTGATAGCACTGAGCATGCGGCTAATTTGTTCGCGCTGAAGGAACTCGGCAACATCTACACGCGAATTATGAACCCTACCGTAGATGTACTAGAACAACGTATCGCTGCCCTTGAAGGCGGTGTAGCAGCGCTAGCGCTAGGATCAGGCCAAGCAGCGTCAGCCTTCTCAATTCAAAATATTGCCCAATCGGGGGATAATATCATCAGTTCTACCGATCTTTATGGTGGGACTTGGAACCTGTTCGCGAATACGTTCAAAGCGATGGGGATAGAGGTTCGCTTCGTCGATCCTGCAGAACCTAAAGCTTTCGCCGAGGCGACCGATGGTAAAACACGTGCCTATTACGCAGAAACACTGCCTAACCCAAAGCTAAAAGTCTTCCCTATTGCGGAAGTAGCGGAGATTGGCCACAAGCTGGGGGTACCTTTGATAATGGATAATACCGCGTGCCCGGTCCTCTGCCGGCCGCTAGATCATGGGGCTTCCATCGTCATCTATTCGACGACCAAGTACATCGGTGGCCATGGCACCTCAATAGGCGGACTGGTAGTCGATGGAGGCAATTTCGATTGGGAGGCACATTCAGAGCGCTTCCCGATGTTGAACCAGCCTGACCCTTCTTATCACGGCGCGGTTTGGACCGAAGCGGTCAAGCCTATGGGTCCCATCGCCTATATTATTAAAATGCGGGTTACACTTCTGCGGGATTTAGGTGCGGCCATGTCCCCCTTCAACGCTTTTATGTTTCTGCAAGGGCTCGAGACCGTGCCACTTCGCATCCGCGAGCATTCCAAAAACGCCGCTACCGTTGCCAATTTCCTCAGTAAACGTGATGACGTTACCACTGTGATATATCCAACGCTTCATGCAGATAAGGAAAGCAAAGCAAGAACAGCAAAGTACCTATCTGGCGGCAGCGGTGGACTTGTTGGCTTCGAGCTGAAAGGCGGATCAGAAGCGGGACGTGCTTTCATCGATTCACTTGGGATGCACTATCACGTTGCCAATATCGGCGATGCCCGTTCGTTGGCTATTCACCCGGCAACTACAACACATTCTCAGCTTACGCCCGAAGAACAAGTTGCCAGCGGCGTTACAGATGGTTATGTGCGCCTATCTGTGGGCATAGAGCATATTGATGATATTCTGACCGACCTTAGCCAAGCTCTCGATAAGGCCTCATGAACGTTTTCAAACACACCTACAGGCGCTAAAATTTACCTCATCTAGGGAGATAATTATGCCCGAGGGCAAAAATAAGCTATCGCAAGTAAAAGCGCACCGGCCTGCAGTAACAGGAGACGTAAATATCGGCTCTTTTCCCGCGGTTCGTATGCGCCGTAACCGTATTGGCGATGCAGTTCGACGGATGGTAGCCGAGAACAACCTGACTGCTAATGACCTAATTTGGCCGGTCTTTATTATTGATGGCAAAAAGAAGCGAGAGCCAGTTGCTTCCATGCCAGGCGTCGAACGCTTGTCAGTTGACCTCTTGCCAAAAGCCGCGGAAAAGGCCTCTGAGCTTGGTATACCTGCAATAGCCCTTTTTCCCTGTACCGATCCGAGCAGGAAAACCAAAGATGGGCGTGAGGCTACAAATCCAAACAATTTGGTCTGCAGCGCTATACGTGAGATCAAGAAGTGCCTACCAGACTTGATGGTGATCTGTGACGTCGCTCTAGACCCATACACCACCCACGGCCATGACGGATTGATGAAAGGGGAAGAAATTCTCAATGACGAAACACTTGAGGTTCTAGTTGGTCAAGCGCTGGTTCAAGCAGATGCGGGTTGCGATATCATCGCACCGTCCGACATGATGGACGGCCGTGTGGGTGCAATCCGCCAAAAACTCGAAAAAAACGGCTTTCAACACACACGAATAATGGCCTATTCAGCAAAATTCGCATCAACGTTCTATGGCCCTTTCCGCGATGCAGTCGGTTCCAAAGCCATGCTTAAGGGTGACAAACGTACATATCAGATGGACCCGGCCAATAGTGATGAGGCACTCCGAGAAGTGGCCCTAGACATTCAAGAAGGTGCGGACATGGTAATGGTCAAACCCGGGATGCCCTATTTAGACATCGTACGCCGTGTCAAAGACACATTTCAAATGCCGACCTTCGTCTATCAGGTCAGCGGCGAATACGCGATGTTACAAGCAGCAATCCAAAACGGGTGGCTGGATAATGACCGGGTCATTTTGGAGAGCCTGACCGGCTTCAAGCGTGCCGGCGCGGACGGTATACTTTCTTATTTTTCCTTGGAAGCAGCGGAATTGCTGCTTAAATAGACACTTTTTCCACCTTATCTTGGATTAGTCATTCGTTGAGAAATACGGCACCGCATCCGCTAGCCACAATTCGCAATTGATCATACTATGAAAACCCCATGGGCTTTAGTAACTGACCAACCCTCCTCGCATGATCGGTATTATTTTTTTCGATTAAGAAATGCAGTCATTAGAGTGTTCGGCTCATCAGTCGCATAACAGCCGGCGATAGCTTGAATGCCGACCTTGGCCGCATCCGTATAGGACATACGTTCCCAATCGTTGATTAACGCCTTTTGAACTCGGATCGCATTGGACCCACACAACAGTAACGAGGCTATCCATTCCTCTACCGCTTGGTCCAGCTGATCATAGGGCACTAGCTTTTGTAGATAACCATATTCGTGGGCCTGTTGAGCAGTAATGTGATCGCCAGTCAGCACCAGTTCAACCGATTTGCCCCAGCCCATTAAACGCGGCAACAACACAGCTTCCATACCCGATGGAATACCGAAGCGTGTTTCCGGCATCCCGTATTTGCCGTGATCTGCGCCAACGCGCATATCAGCAGCGGCAGCGATCTCCATGCCCGAGCCAAAGCAATAGCCATTGATGCGAGCAATCACTGGGACCGGGAAATTTCGTACAGCATCACAAGCGTAATGGGTCAATGTCGAGGATTTTTCCCCTTGAGCCGGATCATAGTGTGCCATCTCGGCAAGGTTACTACCACCAACGAAGGACTTATCTCCAGCACCAGTGAGGATAATAGCTCGCAATGTCTCGTCATGCTTAAGTTCAGCTATCACATCAATAAATCTCTGCTTTCCAGCTAGCCCCAAAGAATTTCGCTTCTCCGGATTATTAAACATTACTGTCGCAATGCGTCCCTTATCACTTCGATCATCATATTTAACCAGTACTAATGAATTTGTATCTTTCATAAGACTTCCCTTGCCGTTGCAATCAAGCATTCTTACCTTCACCATGTAGTCGGCACGATAGCATGAGCTGCGCGAGCGAAGTACAAACTAAATGAGTAACCGCCGTGACGGAAGGTCTTCAGAAAAGGAACTGTCTATACCGCCTCATTCAAAGTGCTGGATATCTGATAGTGCTAGTCATTTTCGGCACCAGCGGCATCTACCTTTGGCTCCAATCTTCCTTACCAAAAATTGATGGTATGATTTCCGTTCCGGGTTTGGGTGCGCCGGTAGAAATTGTAAGAGACACAAATGCGGTTCCACATATCTTTGCCGAAAGATCGGAGGACGCCTACTTCGCTCTTGGCCTATCCCACGCTCAAGACCGGCTCTGGCAAATGGAGATAATGCGCCGCACAGGTGCCGGACGCCTATCAGAAATAATGGGCGTACCAACCCTTCCTATCGATAAATTCACGCGCACACTCGGATTCTATAAAAGTGCGGAAGCGCGCGCCGAAGAAATGCCACCAGATCTCAAAAAACAGATGGATGCTTATGCCGCCGGCGTCAACTACTATATCGACCACCATGACGGGACTTTATCGCCCGAATTCATCCTGCTCAACCACACCCCAGAACCTTGGCGCACAGCAGATAGTCTTGTGTGGTCGCGTATGATGGCATTTCGCTTATCGCAAAATTGGTGGAAAGAACTGTTTCGTTTGAGGTTACAAACAGTTTTCACCAAACCCCAGATAGACGATTTCTGGCCTTCCGGCGACATCGGCCCAGTAACACTGGACAACCCAAACCAAGCAGCCTCACTCATGAAAGCAGTACCGCCAGCGTTCCGACCAAAGAGCGCGTCTAATGCCTGGGTACTTTCGGGAAAACGAACTGCATCGGGGAAACCCATTCTTGCGAATGATCCGCATCTTGGTTTTGACGCACCTGGCCTTTGGTATCTGGCGCGTATCAAAACGCCAAGATTTGAGGTTACCGGAGCGACGGTGCCTGGCGTACCCATCACTGTAATTGGCCATAACGGAACAATCGCTTGGGGCCTAACCACTACTGGTGGGGATAGTCAGGATTTATTCGTCGAGAAAATCGACCCCGAAGACAAAAACCGATATTTGACTCCTGATGGCTCGCGCGCCTTTCACGTCCGAACCGAAATCATCAAAGTGAAAGGAATAGATTCGGTTGTTTTAAATGTACGTGTCACTCGAAATGGGCCAGTTATTTCTGATATTTCAACACAAACTAAAAGGTTAAAACTCGCTGGACAATTGCTAGCACTCAAGAGCATTGCAGCACGCGCAGATGACCGAACGCATGAAGCGCTATACCGGATCAACCGGGCACAAGACTGGAAAAAATTCTTGGCGGCGACGAAGCTTTTCCATAGCCCACAACAAAATTTATTTTATGCAGACATCACCGGAGAGATTGGCATGATCGCGCCGGCTCGACTTCCTCTCCGCAACGGCTGGGACGGACGTTGGCCTGCGGACGGCGTAAATCGAGACCACCGGTGGATGGGTTTCATTCCATTCGACGGATTACCGAAAATACACAACCCATCGGTTGGCTTTATTGGTAACGCGAATAACCAATTGGTACCAAGCTCCTATCCGCACCTCATCACTAAGGACTGGGATGCACCCTACCGCGCGCGTCGCTTGAAAGACCTTGTAGCGAGAAATTCCAAACATACACTCGACGATAGTGCTACCTGGCAAATGGACCGCACCTCTGAAGCGGCAAGAGAGTTGCTTCCCTTAATGCTTCATCAGCTTCAAGAGAGGGAAACGCAAGTACTAAAGCGCTTAATTGCATGGGATTATCAAATGGATAAGGGCAAGCCTGAGCCTTTGGTATATAGCGCCTGGGTTCGCTTTTTTATGATTGAATTGATGAAACCCTACGGCCTTGAAGATTTGGCGCCTATGCCCGCCTTTTTGATCAAGGTGCTACGAGATAAACCTAATTGGTGTGACCAGCCCAAAACTAAGAAACGGGAGACATGCAAGCCACTTCTCACCGCAAGTCTGGTAAAAGCCCTCAAAAAAATTTCGCAACATCTGGGCAAAAATATTGACAATTGGAAATGGGGAGAAATGCACCGCGCCACTTTCAAGCATCAATTATTCGACCGTATACCTATTATAAAACTTTGGGGAAATCTAAGTATTCCAACTGACGGCGGCGATCATACGCTTAATCGAGGGCAAACTACCTTCGGTGACGACGGTCTTAATCCCTTCAGCCACCGCCATGGCGCCGGGTTTAGGGTGATTTATGATTTGAGTAGTTTACAGCGAAGTCGCTTCATTATCGCTACCGGACAATCAGGAAATATTTTTTCTAAATATTACCGAAATTTTTTAAAACCGTGGCGGGATGGAGCGTATATCCAGATCTATGGTAAACCAAATAAGATTAGAAAGCGTGCACTTGGCACACTCCTACTTATCCCGACAAAGCTGGCTGAAAAAAGGTGGTAATATAGCCGTGAACTTTAAAACATCAAAGACACCGTTCGAAACATAGCGGGCAAGGTGGCCGCAGCAGCCCCACTAGCGGCGCTCATGAAACAAACGGACTGCTTTGACGGCAAAAAAGTAGCGCTTGTTGTGAGCCGCGCGAATAGTAGTTCACGCCTTCTCGCATCCATCATAATGAGTAGTATAGTACGCAATGGCCGAATCATAACCCTGCGGATATCAATGAGTGACAATTCTGGCGCACTTGCTAACGGTGCCACCCACATCGACGAAACAGGCGGTAATATGTTTGAAATCGTTCATAAAAGGCTCTTTTACGATGTGCCAGTGAATCAACCCAAGCGGATATTGTGGTCGAAACCCATGATCAAAGCTATGTTCGGGACATTGTTACACGCCTGCCCGCTGCAGACTTCCCGTGCCGACAACTTTCTGCCACCGCTGACGGCTAATGCCTAATAAAATTTAATCGAATGGGTTCTAGACTCTCTTTACCTTTTTTCCTTACATTCTAATTAACATTAGAATTATCCCATAGCTTTCGACAGGGTCGCATGTTTGTAATTATCGGAATGGTTGTTGTTACCCTTAGCATTCTCGGCGGTTACGTCGCGTTAGGCGGTAAACTTGGCGTGCTGTGGCAGCCGTTTGAGGTGGTTATAATTGGTGGCTCCGGCCTCGGCGCCTTTATTCTTGCCAACCCACCCGTCGTCCTTAAAAGAGCTGTTAGTTCTTACATAGGTATACTCAAGGGACCCAAATACAAAAAAGAGGACTACATTGAACTTCTTTGCATGCTCTATCAGACATGTCGTCTGGCGAAGACCAAAGGTATGCTGGCATTGGAAGCGCACGTGGATAAACCTGAAAGCAGTCCGCTTTTTGAGCCATTCCCTACCTTCAAATCCGACCATCACGCCGTAGAATTTCTCTGCGATTATTTGCGCTTGATGACACTGGGAACGGACAATGCAATGGAGGTAGAAACCCTCATGGACATTGAGTTGGACGTACACCATGGCGAGGCGCATCGGGTATTCCACGCGGCAAACACAATGGCGGAAGCCTTTCCAGGCCTCGGCATTGTGGCTGCCGTCTTGGGCGTGATTAAAACTATGGGATCTATCGCCGAACCACCAGAAGTGCTCGGCGCCCTAATCGGAGCAGCCTTAGTGGGGACATTCCTCGGCATTTTGCTTTGCTACGGATTCTTCGGACCGATGGCTGACGCCATCGCTGGCATAGATGAGGACGACCATCAATATTATGTGGTCATGAAGATAGCGCTGTTAGCCCATTTGCAAGGGTACGCCCCGGCGGTATCAGTCGAATTCGCACGAAAAACCTTAATGAGTAACGTGAGACCTACCTTCGCAGAACTGGAAGAAGCGACAGGCAATCTAGATCCAATTTAAGGCTCTAAATTTAGAAAGACGCTAAAAGCCATGGCGAACGCGGATGAAGGCATAGCTGAAGAACAGCCGACTGTCGTCAAAAAAAAGAAAAGAATACCACCACCGCCACACGGCGGTGCTTGGAAAGTTGCCTACGCCGACTTTGTTACTGCCATGATGGCCTTCTTTTTATTACTTTGGTTGTTGAACGTCACCACCGACAGTACGAGAGAGGGCATTTCTGATTATTTTGAGCCGGAGGGTTTATCAGAAGAGCAAACTGGCTCTGGCGGTGCCGGGAAAGGTCTAGCACTGCAGGCCGAGGGTGCGCTTAGGTCATCCGGCTCACCTCCAAGTGTAACAGTTTCAATACCGACATTTGGCGGTGAAAAATCAGGAACAACTCAAGATGAGAAAAAAGCACCAAAAGCCCGTGCAGGCGGCGATACAAAAGGGTATGATAAACAACACGATGACGAAGAAAATCAACAATTAGAAACCGCTGCCGACACACTTCGCCAAGCCATTCAGGAAATTCCTGAACTGACCGAGCTGCAAGAAAGTCTGCTGATCGAAAACTTGCCAGAAGGCATGCGTATCATGCTAGTTGATCAGCAAAAAATAAGTCTTTTTCGATCTGCCAGCCCAATACTTACTAATAAAGGCGAACACTTATGCGCCATTATCGCTACCATTCTACGGGAACTTCCACACGACATCCGAATAGTAGGCCACACCGACCGCAGTAAATTTGGCGGACCGAATTATTCTAAATGGGAACTATCCGCAGACCGAGCAAATAGCGTGCGCCGTGCCCTAGACAAATATAACGTAAACCCAAACCGCGTTAAGCGGATATCAGGAAAAGCCGACCAGTCCCTATTGGACAACAAAAATCCCGGTTCCCCGCGCAATCGCCGGATTGATATTTTACTAGTACGGCAGAAGAAAACCCGCGAATAGAGATAGAAATGCCACTGGATGATATAGGCGAAAAGCCATTTATATTTATTAAACGCATCAAGATTCAGGAAGAGGCCCATCATGGGGGTGCGTGGAAGGTAGCCTATGCGGATTTCGTGACCGCCATGATGGCTTTTTTCTTATTATTGTGGCTGCTTAATGCAACTACCGAAGACCAAAAAGAAGGTATTTCTAACTATTTTGAGCCTATTGGCGCCGTAACGGGCACGACTGGTAGCGATGGCCTATTTGGTGGCATCTCCGCTACCGAGCCCGGTCCGATACCCGAACCCGGACAAACCGCATCCAGTAGCGTAAGCGAATCAACAAACGACCCCACTGAGAACTCAGAAGACACAGAAAAGGGAAACCCGGAAGAGACCAAGAAACCCAAAACAGAAATTCTAGGCGTCGAGCCAGCCCACGAAGACCAGCAACTAGAAGCGGCCAAATCAGCCATACAACAAGCGATGTCCCAGGTAGAAGATTTGCAGCATCTTTCACCCTCGGTCATGGTCGATATCGTATCGCAAGGACTCCGTATTCAATTGATGGATAATGACAGAAATCCGCTATTCAAGAACGGAAGCGAATATCTCAATGCTAATGGCCGTAAGTTGCTGGCCATGGTTTCCGAGGTGGTCGAACTGCTTACCAACAAAATTTCCATAACCGGGCATACCGCTTCAGCGGAACTTATCGAAACTCACAGTCAAACCAACTGGGAACTTTCAATTCGGCGCGCAAACTCCGCACGGCGAGCTTTAAAAGCTAACGGCATTCCCGACCAGCGGGTTACCTCTGTGGACGGCAAAGCGGACACACTGCTGCTAGATAAAGATCAACCGAATTCAGCACGCAACAGAAGGATCGCAGTACTCATCCTAAAAGAAGTGCGCAATCCGACGCAGAAAGAATTAGCCCCCGACCGTCTCTTTAAACTTCCCAAGCTCTGACGCTTACATAGCCCGACGCCATCTACGAAGAAACTTTGGACAAACAACTCTTGAAACTTAATCTTCCCCAACGCGCTGATATGACCTTCGATGGGAGAGAAAGGTGGCCCGATTCATTAGATAATCCTGAATATTATGATGGCCTGTTGTGGCGTCGCCCATTGGCATTCGCGATTGACTTAACGATTATAAGCACTGTTTTTTTCTTACTGAGTATCGCTAATATCTTTACGTTCGGCCTTCTCGGCGGGTTGATCGCAATATTACCGCCGATCATTATCTTAGTACTATACGACACGCTTTTAATCGGCGCCCCAGGATCAGGAACCATCGGCATGCGGTGTTTCCGCCTTCAGGTACGCAACCGGCTAGGCAAACGACCAAGTCACTTACAAGCTGCAATAGGCTCCGCATTTTTCAGTCTTATCACGCCCTGGAGTGGAGGTATCCTGCTAATGTTCGGCCTATTTAACAACCGCCGCAGACTAGCCCATGATTTTTTATCCGGGGTTGTGGTAATCAACAAAATCTAGACATTGCATTGAAGAGGATCCGGGCTTCTGAATCGTTGAGCCCTGCAAGGTAACTGAGTTTAAATATGACCATCCAACATCCATCCAAACGCCTCTTAACTTTCTACAGGTCCGGACCTATGCCTTGTCCCTATTTAGCAAATAGAACCGAGCAACAACTTTTTACGGAACTATGCGGCAATACGGCGCAAGAAAAATTTGAGGCTCTTAGCCGGGGTGGCTTCCGTCGAAGCCACCAGGTGATATATCGACCGGCCTGTCCGGCTTGTAATGCCTGCACTCCTGTCCGTATCAGAACGCACGACTTTAAATTGACACGCGCATGGCGCCGTATCATCAACAAAAATTCAGAACTCTTAGTCGAAAATGTGGGTAAAAATCCAACCGATGAGCAATACGGGCTGTTTCAACGCTATGTAACGACGAGACACTCCGATGGTGATATGACAAACATGTCACGGCGTGATTACGGCTCCATGATTCTTACCAGCCCGGTTGATACATCTATAATCGAATTCCGGACTACAGATAAAAGTTTGGTAGCCGGTTGTCTGATCGATCATTTGAGCGACGGTTATTCGGCAGTTTATAGTTTTTTCGAACCTAATTCCCGGCATCAAAGCCTCGGTAGTTACATTGTTCTATGGCTAGTCCAACAAGCGAAATTATATGGCCTTGACCATATTTACCTTGGTTATTTGGTCAAAGGCTGCTCCCAAATGGCCTACAAGGAGCGCTTCGGGCCTCTGGAAGCGTTTGGTGCCGACGGCTGGACTTTAATCAACTAACAATGTTTACGTATAAGACATCGGAAAATGCAAACACCCTTAATTATCAACCCGGAACCGTCTACTCTGGGCGAATCCCCTGGGCACAACCCGGCCAGCTTGAGCACGCCTACCAAGCCAATCTTTGAGGTTGGTTTCGGTCCTCATTTTTACGCCAATTTGCCAGCTCAACCCATCTGCAAGCGTGAATACTTTTGCATCTGACAGAAGTCCGCTTTTATAGCGTTGCATAATCACACCGCGTCCTCTAGTCATCTCTGGTAATTCTACCACTGGAAAAATAATTAGTTTCCTATTTTGACCGACAACCGCCACATGATCTCCATCTGCAGACGTACAAACTGCAGCCTCTCCGCCATCACTCAAATTGAGTACCTTCTTGCCGCTACGAGTTTGCGCGACTACATCTTTTTCAGCCACAATGAAACCCCGTCCATCATTCGCCGCAACCAGCAATTTTCGGTTCGGATCATGGACCATCATAGCAACAATGTCCTGATCGTTCGGTAAATCAACCATAATCCGAATAGGCTCACCGAAACCGCGCCCGCCCGGTAATCTATCCGCTGGCACAGTATAAAAACGCCCATTAGTTGCAAAAATTATAAGTTTATCGGTCGTTTGCGCATGAGTTGCAAAGCGATGCCGGTCACCTTCCTTATACTTAATATCGGATATTTTTTCTAAATGCCCCTTAGCCGCACGCACCCAGCCTTTTGCTGAGCACAAAATAGTAACGGGCTCCCGGTCAATCATAGCCTCCAGTGGAATTACAACCGCAGATGGCGCTTTTCTAATTTTGGTCTGCCGTTTGCCAAGGTCAGTTCCCGATCCAAACCGTTTTTTGATATCCCTAATTTCATCGGCAATGTTTTTCCAGCGCTGCGCCTTATCTTTAAGTAGACCACGTATTTGCTTTCCCTCTTTAGTCAATTCTGCGTGTTCTTTCTTGATTTCGACTTCTTCTAGTTTTCGCAGGTGACGAAGCCTCATATTCAAAACGGCATCTGCTTGTAAATCAGAGAGCTTAAATTCTTTAATCAAGGCCGTTTTGGGGTGATCATCTTCACGAATTATCTTAATCACCTCATCAATATTTAGATAGGCAATGAGATAACCTCCCAACACTTCCAACCGCTCTTCAATTTTAGTCAAACGGAATTTCTTGCGCCGAACCAAAACCTCATGACGATGGTTAAGAAAGGCCTGCAAAACCTCTCGCAAATTCATCACACGCGGCACACGTCCGCCGTCTAGTACGTTCATATTGAGCGAGAACCGGTTTTCTAGATCTGTCTGACGAAACAATGATTCCATCAATAAATCTGGGTTAACATTTCGACTTTTAGGCTCTATTACGAGCCGAACATCGGTCGTAGACTCGTCGCGAACATCTTCAATCATTGTGAGTTTGCGTGTGTGCATAAGTTCAGCGATTTTCTCAATCAGCTTAGCCTTCTGCACCTGATAGGGAATGCCGGTAATGATAACGCTGTAGCTGCCGCCTTTTACACGCTCTATTTCATAGGAAGCGCGCACTCGAAAGCTGCCGCGCCCAGTCTTGTATGCCTCAAGAATCGTTTCCCGATCTTCACATAGCACACATCCAGTTGGGAAATCGGGACCTGGAATGAAATCCAATATTTTACCAAGCGTGGCATTGGGCCGCTTAATGAGATGAACAAGTGCGGCACAAATCTCTGCAACGTTATGAGGGGGTATGCTGGTTGCCATACCAACAGCGATACCTGCTGCACCATTTGCCAATAAATTAGGAAAATTGGCCGGCAAGACCTCAGGCTCACCCCCCTCGCCGTCATAGGTAGAACGAAAATCGACCGAGTCTTCGGAGATACCTTCCAACAACGCATAAGCCACGTCGGTCATTCGCGCTTCTGTATAACGCATAGCCGCAGCGTTATCTCCATCAATATTGCCAAAATTTCCTTGACCATCAACAAGGGGATAGCGAACCGCAAAAGATTGCGCGAGCCTCACCATCGCATCATAAATAGCTGCATCTCCATGAGGGTGAAACTTGCCCATCACGTCACCGACGATACGAGCACACTTTTTAAATCCACTATCTGGATTCAGTCGAAGTTCACGCATCGCAAACAACAATCGGCGATGAACCGGCTTTAACCCATCGCGTACATCGGGCAAAGACCGCGCCATAATCGTGGATAGTGCATAAGACAAATAACGCTCGCCAAGCGCATCTTCTAATGCGACCGTATGAATATCACCCGCTTCTGAACTGTCAGCCATAAAGAATTCTCCTACTACATATTGATACCACGGCCCGCATCATACGCAACAGGTTGTGATTAGTTATTCTTTTAGAGTTCACTCGCTTGCGGAAAACTGAAACCGCTTGAGATTACTCAATGCTAAATTTCTCCGCCAAACGTCGTCTTGTATCGGGCAAATTTCGTTGTCGTGGACCAAACACATGGCGTTCAAGGAAAAAGCCGGACAGGGCCAAGCCGTTAGCAATATCCAAGCTACTCGCCTCTTCTGCACCTAATAAAAAGGCTGGCAGAACCAGCAATTTATCCTTATATGCTTCGCCAGCAGCTCTGCAAACAGCTCGGCCCGATTTTGGAGAAACATAAATCAGATCTTCCGTCGTACCGGTGGCCGCGCATTCGCTCAGATCTAATCCAAAACCAATTTCCATCATGAGATTAAGTTCCCAAACCACATAAGTTGCAGCCCAGTGGTCGCCATCGAGTGCATCCATCAAAGTATTAAACATGTCGAACATTCCGCGGGATAACTCGCGCTCCGGCAAAGTCTGTTCGATCAAAGTAACCGCAGAAGACAAAGCCGCTAAACGCCCAGGCGCATTTAAGATGGCTGCAACAGCGCTCGACTGCAGCTCAAGCGTAAAAGATCCCAAATGTTCTTCAAGTCGAGCCCGCCAAGTCACGCTTACACGGTTCCCCGGCTGCAAGAGGCCGCGATTTTTACGCGATTGACCTCCCCGCACCAAGCCTGCATGACGACCATGTTCTGCGGTCAATAAGCTCACAATAGCTGACGATTCACCATGTCGACGGACAGCCAAAACATAGCCTTCGTCCTCCCATTCCATTCAACCGGATTCCTCGCTCTCATGCATTGAAATTTAGACCCCACGGCTCATAGCGCTCGCGATCGTCCATCCATTTTTCGCGAACCTTAACGAACAAAAAGAGATGAACGTTACGGTCAAACATTTCTGTTAAATCCATGCGCGCCTCGGTACTGAGGCGCCTGACCATGGCACCCCCTTTACCTAGCACAATCGCCTTCTGCGTATCGCGCTCCACATAAATTGTCTGGCAGATTTTGACACTACCATCGTCGAACTCCTCCCAATCTTCTGTTTCTACTGTAGCTGAATAAGGCACTTCTTGACGCAGCGCTAGAAAGAGCTTTTCTCGTGTAACCTCAGCCGCAATTAGCCTAATCGGCATATCTGACATTTGATCTTCCGGAAAATGCCAAATGCCTTTAGGTACCGTATCTGCCAGGAAACTAAGAAAATCTTTTACGCCAAGTCCTTTAGCCGCAGATATCATGAAAGTTTTCTCAAAGGGGAATCGTTCGTTGAAATCAGAACTCAACGTCAACAATTCCTCTGACTTAACCAAATCAATTTTATTCAACACTAATACCGCGTGCTTTTTAACTTTACTCAATCTATCCAAAATACGTAATGCATCACGATCAACACCAGCCTTCACGTCAATCATCAACACTGCTAAATCAGAATCAGAAGATCCTGTCCATGCGGCATCGACCATAGCGCGGTCTAGGCGTTTTTTGGGTTCGAATATACCGGGCGTATCAATAAAAGCGATTTGACTATGTCGATGCACCATAATCCCTAATACCCGTGCCCGCGTTGTCTGAACCTTTGGCGTAACGATACTCACTTTACCGCCCACCACTTGGTTTATCAGAGTTGACTTACCTGCATTTGGCGGCCCAATAACTGCGACAAACCCAAAGCGCTCATTTTCTTTAGTCATCGCTACGTTCCGCTAAAAATTGTTTCGCTGCTGATTGTTCAGCAATTCGCTTGGATGACCCAGTACCCTGTGCCGGTGAAATACCCTTTACAGTCACAGAAATAGTGAAAACAGGTGCATGATCCGGTCCAGCACATAAAACCTGACGATAGATCGGTAAGCCGTATCCTTTGCTTTGGGCCCATTCTTGTAAAGCAGTCTTGGCATCTTGGGGCGGCTCCATGGCTTCCTGGAGCCTAGGCAAAAAATACTGTTCGATAAAAGCACGCGGTGGCTCAAGGCCACCATCAAGATACATTGCCCCCAAAAGGGACTCACACACATCGGCCAAAATTGTTTTATTTTTTTGCCCACCTCTTTCTTTTTCCGAGACACCTAAAAGAATATGGTTTGCTATACCTGCCTTTCGAGCAATTTCTGCAAGAGTTTCACGCCGCACTAATTCCGCAAACCGCTTGGCAAGTGCCCCCTCCGTCTCGCTAGGAAATTCAGCAAGCAAAAGATCAGCGATGACCAGCGCCAGCACTCTATCACCAAGGAATTCTAGCCTTTCATAACTACCGATGTTAGCGCCCACCGCGCTGCGATGGGTCAACGCTTCGGTAACAAGTAATTTATTGGAAAATTCGTATCCAAGGATATCCGTTAGCTCAGCCGCCATCTCTCAGCCCCTCAAGGCGATTTAATAAAGAAGTCTATTCAATACGATTGAACAACCGTCCGTAACGAATAGCAAAGGGCCATTTCCAAATTTCCCAGAGTCTGGCGCTACCATCGGTGGAGAAAAACAAAAACTCCGCGCGACCTACTAAGTTTTCAAAGGGAACAAAGCCTACAGGCATGATCGAGTGTCCGTTGGGCATTATAGAGATTACTCGGCTATCCGATGAGTTATCACGATTATCTCCCATAACAAAATAGTGCCCTTTAGGAACAATAAACTCTTGGGTATCATCCAAAGGCCCAAAATCGCCTTGCTCCTCAATAATGAGGTGCCCTTTTTCGTTCGGTAGTGTTTCCAAATACTGTGCAACGCGGCGAACCTGGCCAAAAGAGGTGCTAAACTCATATTTTTTAATCGGTTTGCGAGGAACCCGAGTTCCGTTTACATGGAGCAACCCTTTTTTCACCTGAATACGATCACCGGGCAGACCGATGATGCGCTTGATGTAATCAGTTTTATTATCCGTTGGTAATTTGAATACAGCGACATCACCGCGCTTAGGCTCTCTTGATAAAACGCGTCCATTAATCGGCGCAAAGCTGAAAGGGAAGGAATGCTTCGAATAACCGTAAGAAAATTTAGAGACGAAGAGATAATCGCCGACTAACAACGTCGGTATCATCGACCCAGAGGGAATATTAAAAGGCTCATAGGCAAACGTTCTGATAACGAATGCAATCAAAACTGCATAAATAATTGTTCGGAGTGTTTCTAGAAAACTACCGCTTCTTTTTTGCTCCGGTTCGGGAGATGAATCAGATTTACCAGGGTCAATGGGCATAAAGATCAGCCAAAATGCTTATTAATCAATATTCAAGTAAGTGCCAAAATGGGCGGGCTAGAGGGATAATGTCAAGCAGGATAGCGAAAACATTATAATTCCGGTTCTCCGGAAATAATAACGATCACCTGCGCAATGGGAAACTCATCAGTAATACTTATATCAATCTTTGCAATCATGCCCTCGGGTGTGATTTCCCGGAGGCGCTTTAACGCACCACCGGTCAATTCCATGCTAGGCTTCCCGCTCGGCAAATTGACCACGCCGATATCGGACCAAAAAACGCCTCGCCGAAAACCGGTTCCAAGTGCTTTAGAGCAGGCTTCCTTCGCAGCATAACGCTTGGCATAACTCTCTGCCCTATTGCGTCGCTTGTCTGATTTCTCACGCTCAGTTTTGGTGAAGCATCTCTCCTCAAACTTACCCGGAAACCGCTTAAGGGTCTTACTAACTCGTCGAATGTCGATCAGATCACTGCCGATACCGATAATCATAAAGTTCCAGTTCCTGAACGCGCTTCATCCATGAGCACACGCATTCGCTTAACCACATTCTCAATGCCGAGGTAGATTGCCTCTCCTATTATGAAATGGCCTATATTAAGTTCAGTCATAGACTCTATGGCGGCAATTGGGCCGACAGTTTCAAAAGTGAGTCCATGCCCAGCGTGACATTCCAAGCCAATTTCCGCTGCGTATCTGGCAGCCGCTGCGATGCGCGCAAGTTCCGCTGTCCGGGCATCGCCAATCTCATAACAATACTGACCCGTATGAAGCTCAACGACTTGCGCTCCCAAAGACTTCGCCGCATCCAGTTGAGATGGAGACGCTTCAATAAAAAGAGATACACGGATACCGGCATCAAGCAGGGGCGGTATGAAGATCGATAATTGTTTATGACCGCCAATAGCGTCTAAACCACCTTCGGTCGTACGCTCCTTACGTTTTTCGGGCACGAGACAAACCGCGTGAGGCTTTACCTTTAATGCGATTTTCTGCATTTCGTCAGTTGCCGCCATTTCAAAATTTAGCGGCTTATCTATCTGCGCACGTAATCGCGTAATATCATCATCAAGAATATGTCGTCTATCTTCTCGTAAATGCGCTGTAATGCCATCAGCACCTGCTTGAATAGCAAGATGCGCCGCGCGCACAGGATCAGGTTTAGTGCCGCCTCGTGCATTCCGCACAGTAGCTACATGGTCAATATTTACGCCCAATCTTAAAGGGTTAGTCATCTTAGCTTTCACCCTTATACTCATTCCTTCGCATTCGTCGCAGACGCCGGAGTTGGTAAGTGTGTATTAAAGAATTTAAAGGCAGATAGAACAAAAACCATACAAATAACATAGTGGGAATAGCACCCACCAACATCGGCCAAAGAACAGGCCAAACATGTTCGACCAAATACCCCATATCCATCATCAGAACACCATTAAACATACCGGTGAAGAATACTTCAAATTCCAAAGATTGGGCTGCAGTATCCGCATTTCCCGCCCCCATCCAATGACCCAGTGTATAGAGCCAAATCCAAATAAAGGGGAACGTCCAAGGATTGCCGACCGCTGTACCGATGGCAGACGCCAGGATATTTGCACGTAATATCCACGCCCATATCCCACCCAGAAAGAAATGAAATCCAACAAACGGTGTAAACGAAATCGCCGCACCGCATGCAAAGCCCGCCGCTATACTATAAGGAGTGCCAGGCAGTCGCCCCAACCGATGCTTGAGGTAAATAAGCCATCGACGCCAGCCAATTGAGGGCCATAGGACACTAGTGACTCGTCTTGATAGACTTGGTTTTTCTCTACGTCTGAACATACGCCTTAAATCTGGTTAATCTTTTCCGGAGCAAATTTTAAACAATAAAGATAATGGAATTCGTTCGCTTGAGGTCAATGGCTTGTGCGCTCAACATCACGTACTGCCGACGTTGCTCGAAGCGCGGCTATAATATCCGACATGTGATTGGTATCAGATACCTCGATATCAATGAGTAATTCAAAAAAATCTGGAGAACGGTCGATAACTCGAAGATTGCTAATATTGCCGCCATCACGTCCAATAACTGTCGAAAGCGTGCCAAGCGCGCCGGGTTCGTTAGCCAGGACAATACGAATTCGCCCAATAAATCTTGCTAATTGTGAGCCATCGCCAAACCATCCAACTTCCATCCATCGCTCTGGCATCTCCGCAAAAATCTCTAATGCTTCACAATCAAGCGTGTGGATGGAGATTCCTTTACCCGTAGTCAAGATACCAATAATACGATCTCCCGGCAGAGGGTGACAGCACTTCGCAAAACCAACCTCCATACCCGGAGCAAACCCTGTTATTTCAACTGAAAACTCGCCCGCCCGCGCAATACTTTTCCCCTTGTCTAATAATAAAGTTCTATCAGTCTTAATGCCGGGAAATACAGTCTTCAACACATCATGACCGGCAATCTCTCCTTGTCCCACGCGGGTAAACAGATCGTCCAGAGTATCCGATTTGAATTCAAGCAAAAGGTTTGAAATAGCAGAATCCGTATATTCGTATCCCTCTTGCATAAATACCTTCTCAACGATTTCGCGACCTAAGCGGCAATATTCATCGTTTCGTTGTAGACGGACAAACCGCCGGATGCGAGAACGTGCTTTGGCAGTAACCACAAAGCTCGCCCAACCTGGTGAAGGCACTTGTGAATTAGACGTTAATATTTCCACTTGGTCACCATTTCTGAGCTGGGTGCGAAGCGGCATCATTCGGCCATTTATCTTGGCGCCAACACAATGGTTTCCCACGTCGGTATGAACCGCGTAGGCAAAATCTATTGGCGTCGCCCCTTTCGGAAGAACCTGAACTTCTCCCTTAGGCGAAAAGCAAAATAGTTGATCAGGAAACATCTCCATTCTGGTGTGCTCGAGAAATTCTTCGGGCCCGCCAGCATTCTCCAAGATTTCCAACAATTCGCGCAACCATCGATATTGGCGCCCCTCGGTTCTGCGGTCCAGCCTGACACCTTCTTTATATTGCCAATGCGCAGCTACGCCGAGCTCCGCTACATCGTGCATATCTGTAGTTCGAATTTGAATTTCAATACGCTGGTTTTCCGGCCCGATTACGTCAGTATGGAGCGACTGGTAGCCGTTTTGTTTGGGTAAAGAGATATAGTCCTTGAAACGTCCAGCAACGAGCGGATAATTGCTATGGACACACCACAAGACGCGATAACAATCTTCAACAGATTTAACAACAATCCGAAACGCCATCGTGTCAGATAGCTGCTCAAACCCTACAGATTTGCGCCGCATTTTTCGCCAAATTGAATGAGGCCGCTTTTCGCGCCCATGCACATCGGCGTCAATATGAATTAAGGAGAGATTGCGTCGTAAAGAATCAATAATACGTCCAATAACATCACCACTTTCCCTATGGAGAAAGTCCAAACGTTTGACGATAGATTCCCGAGCATCAAAATTTAACTCACCAAATGCCAAATCCTCCAATTCATTTTGCCAATCGCGAATACCAATTCGTTGCGCTAAAGGCACATATATTTCCATTGTTTCCAGCGCAATACGGTGACGTTTTTCTGGTGATTTAATAAAGCTCAGAGTCCTCATATTGTGCAGACGATCGGCGATTTTGACTATTAGCACCCGAATATCTTCAGACATGGCAAGTACGAGCTTACGAAAGTTTTCCGCTTGTTTCGTGCTACCCGATTGCAATTCTAACTGACTGAGTTTGGTTACCCCATCCACCAAACGCGCTATCTCATCACCAAACCGACCTTGTATATCCGATAATGTTGCAACTGTATCTTCAACAGTGTCATGCAATAACCCCGTTATAATTGAGGCCGCATCGAGTCTTTTCTCGGACAAAATGCCCGCGACTTCGACTGGATGCGAGAAATAGGGGTCTCCAGAAGCACGCTTTTGAGTGCCATGCGCTTGCATCGAGAAAACGTACGCTTTGTTGAGAGCAACTTCATCCGCACTCGGGTCATAACTCCGAACGCGCTCCACCAACTCGTACTGCCGCATCATGCTAAAATATTCCTGCGGTACGATGGCGTCCCACTAAAGCTACACCATCGCGAGTAAATCGACTTGCTATTAAGTGGTGGGTTTACCACCTGTCGCGGAGCCACTGGTCATCCCAGGTTCTGAGTCCGCAGTATCATCCTCACCAAACAAAGCAGTTGCTATGAACTCCATTGAGTCATCTTCTTCAGGCTCGTCAATTTCCGCGACTTTCTGAAGTCCCTTCACTAAAGAATCCCGCAGCTCATCCAACTCAATTGTCCCATCAGCAATTTCGCGCAACGCAACCACCGGGTTTTTATCGTTGTCGCGCTCTACGGTTAGTTCGCCACCAGCGGAAATACTCCGACTTCTTTGGCCTGCTAGCAGCACTAGCTCAAATCGGTTAGTTACGCGCTCAATACAATCCTCGACCGTGACACGGGCCATAGGAACCACTCCATTTATTTAAGTTATTCAAAACGTTGCCGACTATAAGGCTGCACGAACCCGAAGCACAAGCATTTTCCTCATTGCCAATTAAAATTAAAATTATCGCGCTAAACCTGAAAAAAAACCAAAAAACCTTGCAAGTGTTCAATTGCACGCTACTTCTACCCCCATACACATAATACTACAACGTATCTGATAATTAATTAATAAAAGATAGTAAATATAAGGCATACAATAATTTTTCTACTATATTGGAAAGGTATATTTCATTATTATAAACATAATGACAATTTTTACTCTCTATTTATTTATAACCATTTATGAGGAAACTTATATTGCTACATCATATACATAATGACGAAACATATTCTCTATTTATCGATGGGGCTAATTTATATTCAGCAGCTCGGCTACTGGGCTTTGACATTGATTATAAGAAATTGCTGCAGAGCCTGTCGGGCCATGGCCGCCTCGTGCGAACATATTATTATACTGCTATTATGGAAAACCAGGATTATTCTCCAATCCGTCCACTCGTTGATTGGCTAGATTATAACGGTTATACCGTCATCACCAAGCCGGCCAAGGAGTTCATCGGCGATGAGGGTAAACGAAAAATCAAAGGAGATATGGACGTTGAAATTGCTGTTGATATGTTGGAATTATCCGAAAGATTGGACCACGTAGTTTTATTTTCCGGTGATGGAGATTTTCGCCATCTTGTCGAGGCGGTCCAGCGAAAAAATACTCGAGTGACCGTTGTTAGCACCGTTCAATCAAATCCACCAATGGCGGCAGATGAGATACGCAGGCAGGCGGATTTCTTTGTTGAACTTAACGATCTGGCCGACTGTATCGCCAAAAAACGTTTAGGTCAGCAGAAATTTGACAATAGCGCCGATGACTTTGAAAGTTTTGAAGATAACTTCAACGATGAAGCTGTGGTGGAAGTCGCTTAGAGCTGCTTTAGCACGTGGTATCATACCATGACAAATACAATTCCGGCCCAGGATTGTGCTCTATGCGAGCGGCTTGTTCAGTTTCGCAGAGACAACTGTGTCGCCCATCCTACCTTTCACAATGCACCTGTACCTAGTTTCGGGGCTCTCAACGCACGTCTTCTGATTGTCGGCTTGGCCCCCGGCATGAAGGGTGCCAACCAGACAGGGCGACCCTTTACCGGCGATTATGCTGGGGACCTACTCTACGCTACCTTATTGAGATTCGGTTTTGCGAAAGGTGAATACGGTTTAAATGCCAAAGACGGCCTAACATTGCAGGATACACGGATTACAAATGCTGTCCGCTGCGTGCCTCCAAAAAATAAACCGATCGGCGTAGAAGTCAAAAACTGCCGACCCTTTCTCACGGCTGAAATTAGCAATATGCCTAATTTAAAATTCATCCTTGGACTCGGTACCTTGGCCCATAACAGCGTGTTATCCGCGCTCGGATTGAAGCAATCTTCAGCAAAATTCAGCCATGGAGCCTTCCACAACCTGGGGATGCCCTTCATCCTCGCCAACAGCTATCATTGTTCGCGCTACAATACGAATACAGGTCGACTAACCGAAGAGATGTTCAGCAACGTGTTTGCGGCCCTCAAAGAACGCCTGGGCTAAGGCTAGCGATCCTGCAACCGGCCTTCGACACGGCTCCAAATGTCTTCATTCACTAAATGCAGAGGCCGCTCACCACGCAGCACCTGTAAAATTTGACTGCCTGCCGACAAAGAAAGTTCTTCACGCGCCTCAATGGTGAGCCCGCCGATATGAGGTGTCACAACAAGGTTATCATGTGCAAGCAACGGGCTATCTATTGGCAACGGTTCGGATTCAAAAACATCTAACGCTACACCGGCAATCCATTTCTCCTCCAGAGCGTGGAGCAACGCTGCTTGATCAACAATGGGGCCTCGCGCGGTGTTGAGAAAATAGGCATCGGGCCGCATCTGGCGCAGTAGATTTTCATTCACCATTCCGCGGGTTTCTTCGGTCAATTCCGCGTGCACCGAAATGAAATCGCATTCGCCCAACATGTCATCTAGCCTATCCATCCAAACACCCCCGACCTTTTCGGCGGCAGCGGCGTCAATGTATGGGTCATAAACCAGCGCACTCATGCCGAAACCAACCGTACATTTACGGACGACCTCAGACCCTATCTGGCCACAGCCAATAACACCGATGGTCCTTCCATCCAGATGAAACCGCGTGGAAAGGTGACCTTTTCCAAACCCCGTCCCCGCGCGGATCGCCATATTAGAATGACCGATCTGTTTTGCGAATTCCAGCATTAAACCGAGCGTATGTTCAGATACAGGAATACTACCAAGGCCTGGATTATTGACCACGGCAATTCCACACTCGGTTGCCGTTTCTATATCTATGGCGTCAGTACCACGCCCAGACGTGCTAATTACGAGCACATTCTTTCCGGCGCGAATCGCATCGCCCGTGAGTTTGCACGGATAGCGCACGAATACAGCAGACGCATCTACAATAGCAGCCGTAATGGCCTCGTCCGTAGCGTCATGCAAAACATTGATGTCAGCCTCGCGGGCGAGCAATTCCTCGCCGGCGGGATGATACATGGACTCCAAAATAAGGACGGATGGACGGTTTCTCATTTCTCAGATTGGGTCATATTATCGTAGGCTACTTTTTCATGGGCGGAGACCGGTTCGGCGCCATTTCGAATTTCATCGATAATTTGCTCTTCGGTCGCCTTACAGCCTTGGGCAATCTCGAGAACCTCTTCCAGATGCTCTGCAGGGATAACCAACACGCCATTATCATCCGCCATAATAAAATCGCCGGGACGCACCTTATTGCCCCCCAATTCTACATCTATTCCGTGACCGGCAAAGTCACAGCGATTGCGGATCGATTGCTGGATGACTCCTTTTCCATAAACGGAAAAGCCGAGTTCCTTATATTCGTCGACGTCACGGGTCACCCCATCGATAACGCAACCAACCAGACCAAAATGCTGCGTGGTAAAACCAACGATACCGCCATAGGAATTCACATCCATCCGTCCACCATGATCAATGACCAACACATCTCCTTTATTAGCCGCCTTTACCGCTTCTAGAGAGCCCATCGCCGCAGAAGGCTCTTCCAATCCTTCACCCAACGCCACCAATTTCATAGTCGCAGCGGGTCCGACAATTTTTTTACACGCCGGCCAAAGGGGACCGATGCCATGGGGGGCCCCCTTAATACCCAACCGGTCTAAGCCGTCCGATACGTTCGGCGTCGAAAGTTTTGAATATTCCGCCACGAGTCTTTCTACATCTAGACGTGCCGTCATTTACATCCTCCATAAGTAATTTTTTTAAGTCGGTTGAAAAAACATTTATCCGATACTGCGCCCCGACCGGTGCAAAGATAGGCAAAATGTTAAGGATGCACATCCTCTGTAAACCAATTTGTGGGTACTTCGTTACCAATTCCTAGCTCTTTGGCCTTTGCAACGGCAACGGCGCCACAGGCGGCGAACTGATAACCGGTACCGGTATTGTTTAGAAAACAGGTAATTTCCGCATCATTCTCACGACCAACTACTTTCCCACTGATCAAATCAAATAAGGTCGGTAACTTATCGAATTGAATCGATGTTTTAACCTCACCATGGGTCCCCCGCACGTTCTCCAGTGACGGTGTTCCTGCCGCACTCAGGATCGGCTGCTTGTCTTCCAAATTATGAATGACTAACCTGTCGGCAGCCAACGCCGCATCGGGGTGAATTTCGGGCAATTTAATCGAAGTTAGGTGCAAGCCCGGCGTTAGCCATTCTTTGTAATAGATATAGTCCAACGAACTAGACGAGCACAGGGCAATATCCACCTCACTCATGGCTTCTTCGGCAGTGGCTACCGGGATCAATGTCGCTTCCACTTTCCCGGACCACTCGCCGCAGAACCCTACACAGTTCTCCTGGCTGGGACTAAATACTTTCACTGATTTGACATTGCGCACGGAGGTAACCGCCAGCAACTGAGCCCCGGCTTGCCAGCCAGATCCTATCATGCCGACTGTTTCTGCATTTTCACGCGCCATAAACTTAATGCCCAGACCGCTTGTCGCGCCGACCCGCATCCGCTGCATAACTCCGTCTGGGAATATTGCCAGCGGCTCGCCATTATCCGTACTAAACAGCAACACCAAGCCAACCCATCGATTATCGGGTGCGGCAGGTACCTTCACACGCCGTGGCTGACCATTTATTTCCGGACATGTGATGATATCGGAATTAATACGGACCGCACTGGTGCGAAATTTCGGCGCTATCCCATCAGCGGACTTAAGCCCGTAAACCGCATCTGAGTTTATCGTCGGTGCTAAGCTATCGGTACGCGCGCGCACCACACCACGCCCTTCTTCAAGCTCGCGATATGCATCTTCAAGCACGTCGATATACTCCGGCATCGTAAGCAACCGGTCGATATCATCATTGGAGAAAATTAACGTCATGGTGACCTCTTAATGATCGGACGATCCGGCCCATCGACGCGGAATAGGTTAGCGCGGCAGTACAGTCTCGCCCATCAAAAATTCATCGACCGCGCGTGCACATTGTCGGCCTTCACGGATCGCCCAAACTACGAGCGATTGGCCGCGGCGCATGTCACCGGCCGCAAACAACTTGGGTATCGCAGTTTGATAATCATCCGTATTCGCTTTCACGTTTCCGCGTTCATCGCGTTCAACATTCAACTCATTAATCATACCTTCATGCACCGGATGCACGAAACCCATGGCAAGCAGAACTAAATCCGCTTTTAGCTCGAAATCACTGCCGGGAATTTCCTTCATATTCTCGTCGAGTCTGACAAGATGAAGCTTTTCCACTTGCCCGTTGCTACCATGAAACTCCTTAGTCGCAACGCTGAAATCTCGCTCGGCACCTTCGGCTTGGCTGGACGATGTGCGGTATTTCTGAGGCCAAAACGGCCAGGTTGTTCCCTTGTCAGGATGTTCCGGTGGCATTGGCATAATTTCCAACTGCGTCACTGAAATCGCCCCTTGCCGGAACGATGTCCCTATACAGTCCGATCCCGTATCGCCGCCGCCAATAACCACGACATCCTTACCGCCCGCCAGAATGGGTTTCACCGTTCCCAGTGGCTCGTCGCTATTCCGCCGGTTTTGTTGCGGTAGAAAATCCATCGCATACTCTATTCCATCTAATTCACGACCCGGCACCGGAAGATCACGACCCTTTTCTGATCCGCCCGAAAAGACAACCGCATCAAATTCCTCTACCAATTCCTTAGCCGTAATGTCTTTACCAACGAAAGTGTTAGTTCTTATCTCCACCCCTTCAGCAACCATCTGATCAGCGCGCCGATCAATGATGTGTTTTTCCATTTTAAAATCGGGAATGCCGTAACGAAGCAGCCCACCCACTTTGGCATTCTTTTCAATTAATAATGCATCATGACCGGCCCGAGCCAATTGCTGCGCACAGGCCATCCCAGCAGGACCCGCACCAACAACCGCAATACGTTTGCCGGTTTTTTGTTCAGAAATTTGTGGCTTGATCCAACCTTTCTGCCAACCTGTATCAACAATCGTACATTCAATCGTTTTAATCGTCACCGGATTATCATCGATATTTAGCGTACAGGCTTCTTCGCATGGAGCGGGGCAAATTCTGCCGGTGAATTCCGGGAAATTATTTGTAGAGTGAAGCACCTCCAGCGCCTCACGCCATTTACCCTTGTAAGCCAAGTCATTCCAGTCGGGGATGATATTATTGACTGGGCACCCATTGTGACAATATGGAATACCGCAGTCCATGCAGCGCGCACCCTGTTGAGAAACTTCCCGGTGATCCATAGGCACGAGAAACTCGTTGTAATGCCGTACCCGATCTCCAGCCGGCTGATACTTCCGATCATGGCGGTCAATTTCTAAAAACCCAGTAACTTTACCCATTGATCACACACCTTCCGCCGCTAAATCCATGTCGGGTTCATCGCCCTGCGCCTTTTGCATTTCTTCCAGCGCACGCCGGTAATCAACGGGCATCACTTTGACAAACTTCGGCAAATACTCCTCCCAATTATCAAGAATGTGCCATGCCCGTTCAGATCCAGTGTAATGAAGATGGCGTCCGACCAAATAATGAATTCGCTTTGCGTCATTGCGGCTCATATCATGCATGACATCGACACGGCCATGGGTCTCTAAATCTCCACCCTGGTGCGCTAGCTTCTCTAACAAGGCCGCTTCTTCTGGCACCGGTTCCAAGTCAACCATCGCCATATTGCATCGCAGATCGAAATCACCTTCTTCATCAAGTACATAAGCAATGCCACCGCTCATACCAGCTGCAAAGTTGCGTCCCGTCGACCCGATGACGACGACTACTCCGCCGGTCATATATTCGCAGCCGTGATCGCCTACACCTTCTACCACAGCAATCGCCCCAGAGTTGCGAACAGCGAATCGCTCTCCTGCAACACCACGGAAGAAACACTCTCCTTCGATCGCGCCATAGAGGACTGTATTCCCCACGATAATGCTTTCTTCAGCTATAATTTTGCTGTTTTTCGGCGGGGAAACGATTAGCCGCCCGCCGCTTAACCCCTTGCCCACATAGTCATTAGCTTCTCCCGCTAACTCCATGGAAACACCGCGATTAAGAAATGCGCCAAAGCTTTGCCCAGCAGTTCCATTCAGTTTTATTTTTATGGAACCATCTGGTAATCCCTTATGGCCATACCGTTTCGCCACTTCACCAGAAAGCATAGCCCCCGTAGTCCTATCGGTGTTTTTAATTTTCCCTTTAATCTCTACGGGCGTGCCCTTTGACAACGCCGCACCAGCCTCATTCATTAGCCACCGATCTAGAACACTATCCAGCTCATGATCTTGCCGGTCACAATTATGAATCGGCGTGCCTCCCGCATCAGGCTTATGAAGTAATTTAGAGAAATCTAGCCCCTTAGCTTTGAAGTGCTCGACGGCGGCCCGTTGATCCAGACAATCCAAGCGGCCAATCATCTCATCAAGTTTTCGAAAACCAAGCTCCGCCATAATTTTTCGTACTTCTTCAGCGACGAAGAAAAAATAATTAATTACGTGCTCGGGCTTGCCGGTAAACCGCTTCCGCAATTCCGGGTCTTGCGTGGCAATGCCCACAGGACACGTATTCAGGTGGCATTTCCGCATCATTATGCAGCCAGATGCGATCAACGGCGCCGTCGCAAAGCCAAATTCGTCAGCACCCAACATTGCCCCAACCACTACATCGCGACCGGTACGAAGACCGCCATCAACTTGAACAGCAATGCGGGTTCGCAAATTATTAAGAACCAATGTTTGATGTGTCTCAGCGAGACCAATCTCCCAAGGAGAACCGGCATGAGCAATAGAGGTTAACGGACTTGCTCCAGTACCACCTTCAAAACCGGAGATGGTGACATGATCCGCTTTTGCTTTGGAAACACCTGCTGCTACTGTCCCAACTCCTATTTCCGACACCAGCTTGACGCTGACATCGCCATCCGGATTGGTGTTTTTGAGGTCGTAGATAAGCTGGGCCAAATCTTCGATAGAATAGATATCGTGATGCGGCGGAGGTGAAATCAACCCCACACCAGGGGTCGAGTGACGCACCTTGGCGATAACCGCATCAACTTTGTGCCCAGGCAACTGCCCCCCCTCACCAGGCTTTGCCCCCTGTGCCATTTTAATTTGCATCATATCGGAGTTAACGAGATACTCAGTAGTCACGCCAAAGCGACCAGATGCAACTTGCTTAATTGCGGACCGCTTCGAGTCACCATTAGGCATAGGTACAAATCGGTCTGGCTCCTCGCCGCCTTCACCAGTGTTAGATTTACCACCTATACGGTTCATCGCGACGGCCAAATTGGAATGTGCTTCGCGAGAAATAGAACCATACGACATAGCGCCGGTTGAAAATCGTTTTACGATCTCACTTGCAGGCTCAACCTCATCCAAAGGTATCGATGCTCTAACGGGGATAAACTCTAATAATCCCCGGATAGTCATCAGACGTTTGCTTTGATCGTTGATGTTCGCCGCAAAGGATTCGTAATCCTTTACTTCGTTCGCGCGAACCGCATGTTGCAAATGGCTAACACTTTCAGGCGTCCAAAAATGATCTTCGCCTCGGATACGATAGGCGTAGTCACCACCGACATCCAAAAAATCTCGGAAAATTTGAACATTTCCGTAGGCAATTCTATGGCGCTGCACAGTTTCCTCAGCGACTTGCTGCAGCCCGACACCTTCTATCGCTGTATGCGTACCGAAGAAAAACTCATCGACAAAATCACTCGCCAACCCTACCGCGTCAAAAATCTGCGCTCCACAATACGACTGATAGGTAGAAATGCCCATTTTGGACATGACTTTCAACATACCTTTGCCGACGGCCTTGATATAGCGGGTTTTAACTTCTTTCTCACTTAGTTCTTCCGCCAAACCCGATCGCATATTTAACACTGTCTCGAACGCCAAGTAAGGAACGATAGCTTCCGCTCCATATCCTGCAAGAAGACAGAAATGATGGACCTCCCGAGCTTCTCCGGTTTCTACCACCAGACCTACCCCGGTACGTAAACCTTGCCGGACTAAATGATGATGAACAGCGCCGGTTGCCAGTAGGGCTGGAATAGCCACCCGCTCCGGTCCAATTGAACGATCGCTCAAAATGATAATATTGAAGCTGTCTGAACAGGCCTTTTCCGCCTGCTCGCGTAATAAATTTAGTGCAGGGCGCATACCTTCCGGACCAGCCATAACGTCGTACGTTATATCCAAAGTGATAGAACGAAACGCACCATCGGTGATGTCGCCGATTCTGCGAATCTTTTCCATCGCCCCATCTGTTTGGATAGGTTGACGTACCTCAAGTCGCCGATAATCCGGATCATTTGCCAACCCCAATAAATTAAGGCGCGGACCAATATATGAATTCAGAGACATCACAAGCTCTTCGCGAATAGGATCGATCGGAGGATTAGTTACCTGCGCGAAGAGTTGCTTGAAATATGTGTAGAGAAGTTTTGGCCTATCAGAAAACGGGGCCGTTGGAATATCGTATCCCATCGATCCAATTGCTTCCTGACCGGCTGTCGCCATTGGCGCCATCAGAAATTTCAAATCTTCTTGGGTGTAGCCGAATGCCTGTTGACGGTTCAGTAGTTGCGGGTCGTTTACGGCAGAACTAGCCAAACGTTCCTGTGCCGGCAGTTTACGGAGCGGCATACGGCTTTGATCGAGCCATTCTTGATATGGTTGTTCGGAAGACAATTTTGCCTTGATTTCCGAATCGTCTATGATACGCCCTTCTTCTAGGTCAATGAGCAGCATTTTGCCGGGCTGCAACCGCCACTTCTTAACGATAGACGATTCATCCACGGGCATCACGCCCATTTCAGAAGCCATTAGCACCGTATCATCGTCAGTAACAAAATAGCGCGCCGGACGGAGACCATTACGATCCAAAGTCGCGCCAATTTGGCGACCGTCCGTGAAAGCAACTGCTGCCGGTCCGTCCCAAGGCTCCATTAGGCCCGCATAATATTGATAAAAAGCGCGGCGCTCATCGTCGATTAACTTGTTGCCTCCCCATGCCTCGGGAACCAACACCATCATTGCATGCGCCAACGAATACCCCCCCCGCAGAAGCAACTCGAGCGCGTTATCAAAACAAGCGGAGTCCGATTGCCCCTCGGCAATCAAGGGCCACACCTTATCCATATCGTCACCAAAAAGACTGGATTTCATAGAATGGCGACGCGCGTTCATCCAATTGATATTGCCGCGCACCGTATTGATTTCGCCATTGTGACAAATCATCCGAAAGGGCTGTGCTAATTTCCATGTCGGAAAGGTATTCGTGGAAAACCGCTGATGCACTAGCGACAATGCGGATACGACACGCTCATCTCGTAGATCATTGTAGAAACTACCGACACCGTCCGCCAAAACCATACCTTTATAAAGAACCGTACGAGCGGACATAGACGCCACATAGAAATCCGCAAAATCGCTACCTTTTCCATCAATTTCAATCTCAGCCTGTTTACGAACAACAAACAATTTCCGCTCAAAGGCGTCCGTATCGCCACAATTCTCGCCACGTCCCACAAAAACCTGCCTGATGCGCGGTTCCGTAACCTTTACGGATTCTCCGAGCTTATTGTTGTCGACCGGCACGTCGCGCCAACCGAGCAATGTTTGTCCTTCGGCAGCAATGTATTTCTCGAGAATTTTTTCACACTCTCTGCGCACCTCCTGGTCTTGAGACATGAAGACAACACCAACCGCATAATCACCAAAATCAGGCAAGTCGAAACCAAGACGATTACACTCAGCTTGGAAAAATTCATCCGGCGTTTGGATTAGGATGCCAGCACCGTCACCAGCTTTCGGGTCTGCGCCCACGGCACCACGATGAGTGAGGTTCTCCAAAATCTGGAGTCCTTTCTCAACAATATCATGGCTTTTCTTACCTTTAATATTAGCAACAAAGCCAATACCACAAGAATCATGCTCGTTGCGACTGTCGTAAAGGCCCTGACGTTTGGGGTACCCCTTCGCAATCGTATGTTGGTCACGATCACCCAACGATTTACTCTCCCTCATATCCTACTTGAACCAAGCCAAAACCGTCGTTAAAAAACGATTTTGGGAATCGTGCCGCGGCCTTATCGATCCAAATATCGAAAGGTGTGCCTGTTAAAATGGTCCGAATGCCCCACGAGGCAATGCAGCTTTGCGCTGCAGGCATGAAATTCTCGACACCTTTTTGCTACGGTATCTTTGTGTGGGCTCTCCCTCAGACTCGGTACAAATTATTGAAATACAACGTAATTAAATCGTAAAAGTGTGGCAAGCATGAACTTTTCTAGCCCACTTTCGGACGATCCGACCAAAACAATAAAATTATATAAATCAAGTATTTACATAATATTGCCCTTCGATGCGGCATTTCCGCGCGATACATATCAGGCAGATTCTAGTGCCTCGCCGAGCAATGAAAATGCTGCAACTGCGAAAGCCCACATATTTGCAACACGATACCGGCTGCCCGTTTGGAATGTTCGTGTTTTGCAATATGGCCCAGAAATCGCCAACACTGTATGGCCAGCTGGGTCACCGTAGCGATTCCCAGAGGGCCCTGACGCCCCGGTCTCGGAGAGTCCCCAAACGGCTCCATGAGAATTTTTAAGACGCTCTGCCAGTAACTCCGCATAAGGTTCCATAGCGCCACGCAGGCCGCGCTCATCCATTTCATCTTGGCTTATACCCACCAGTGCTTGACGCGCCTCAGAAGTGTAGACAACCCCACCACCTAGAAAATATGCCGATGCGCCGGGCACAGAAAGTAAGGATGCAGAGATTAAACCGCCGGCAGAGGATTCCGCAACCACAATTGTTTCCCCTCGCTCCTTCAATAAAGCGCCCGCTTTAGCTCCCAGTGTCTGTATATCCGTCATTCATCCCCTCTTTTTTTCACCTTATCTGATACTGTGCGCACTTCAGTATTCATAGCAACGTCACTGCGTCGACGTTGCGCATAAACCTTTCCGGTTTCCCAGTAATCACTTTTTACAGCCCGGACCGCCATCTCTTCTAAATCCTCACTCCATTCACCTAGACTATAACCGAACCAGGGAGATTCCGGCCTCAAGGTTGGTAGTCCTAGTTCGTCCCAAATTTGCGCAGCTCTTTCCATGAACTCTTGCTTCGGCAACGAAACCGGCGGAAAAGATTCCTTCAGCGTAGCGTCGATTAAGACCGCAGCATCTTCCGGTTCGGTTAGACTACGTGGCCCGTGGCCTTGATCTTTATGCTTAAGCACATGTACGTCATGTTGTGGCCGGCAACGATAGGCCATAGCCCAAAACAACGCATCCGAATTTGTCGCATCAATATCCTCATCAACTGCGATCAACCATTTGCCTTCTGCTTGCCTAAACGAGGCCAAGCCATACAGTGCTCGCCATATCTCCGTCCGCGGCGTTTCTTTTTCGAAACTAAGTGCGATCACACGCGACAGTGATGTCAGTGGCTCATGGGCTTTCACGTGCTTGATGCCTGTAATACCAAGCGAATCCTGGAGATAGCTAATCTGCCGAGCTTCGTAGGCAAATCGACGGATAACGCTGGATTCACTGGGGGCCACTTGGCTGACCCATGACGTCAATATAGCTTTCTTTTTCTGCGTTACAGCAGTGACATCCATAAAGCCGTTATATTCGGTAATATTTACGTGACCGTGGGATTCGCCGAACGGTGCTTCCGGCTCCAACAATTCTGTGGATACAAACCCTTCGATCACTACCTCAGCTTCTGCCGGCACTATTAAGTCAACAGTCTTGGCTTTAACTACATTTAACGGTTGCCCAACCAATGCGCCAGCGACTTCCAGCTCATCTACGCCCTCCGGCACTTTTTGGACGGACGCATAAGACACGATTGGTGGACAACCAATCACCACCGCGCACGGCATCGGCTCACCGCGTTCCTTCCAAGCCAGCCAATTAATATAGCCTCCAGTACGAAGTTCGGTGGAGGTGTTCATGCCCATCCGATTGGGCGCTTTGATCTGCCCCCGATAATTACCGACATTCTGAATGCCCGTTTCAGGATCACTGGTGATAAAATGGGAAGACGAGGTGTAGGGGCCATTGTCGAAACCCGGTGTCGATATGGGAATAGAAAGGGCATCGAGCCCATTACCCTCTAGCAATGCCTTTCCCTCAATTATTACCTCGTGGCACGGGGCATCATCGGAAGTGACAATATTAGGGGGCAATGGATTAGCAAAAGCCTCAGCCCACTTACCTCCCATATCATCCAGAGAACAACCCATTCCAACTTGATAAATCTCTGGATTCCCTGCAAGCCCGCACACTAGAACCGGCATATTATATTTGCGGCCCTTGCTATCGACTACATTGGTAAAAAGCCAAGCCTTGCGATCTGGTTCCGGAATACCGCCACGATATTGCCAACGCACCAACGGGTGCATCTCCGTATCCTTATTGATTTCCCGGTCCACTTCGATCAACAAGCCCGCATCGCGCAGCGCGTTAATATGATCGGGTAAATCCCGATAAGTCCGTTTACTCATAGCCTTTAGCCTAATGTTTCCGCACGACGTACGCTGGCTATTAAGGAAGATCGCAAGAGGAACTTCTTAGCTCTCGCAGGGTCCGACGCGATTTCGCTCAATTCCTTCAAGTTTTGAGCCCTAGCCAATGGGTCTTTTGCCTCTAGTCGCTTTTTGTTCTGGATAGTCTGTGCTTGAACGAATTCATGATTAGTGGTGCGCCGCTGAATATCGTAGCGCACCATCTCCCCTAAATCGGCTTCACCTTTCCAGACCCTCAGCAGTTTCTCGGTTAAATTCATAGCATCGTGAATGCCACAATTAAGGCCAAGACCACCGATAGGATTATTCACATGGGCTGAGTCGCCTGCAAGAAAGACCCGTCCTTTCGCAAAACTTTCCGCAACACGCTGGTGCGTTACATAAATATTTGTATGAACGATATTATAACCACCAGTCTTCGGAAAGAATTTCTGCATACGCTCTTGAGCAGCAGATTCGTTGGCAACATCATCATCGCTTTCATCGATACCAGTTGGGAAAACAGCCCGCCATAAGCCAGGCGGACCGTCACCAGAAACTTTGAACAAATTACTCCATTCGTCCGGGTCGGCAAAATAATTGCGATAGCAGTAGTCTCGCCCCGACTGAAAATCGAACGGTGTGGTAAACACTACGAATCGCTCAGGATAGGTAAAGCCTTCAAAGGCTATTTCAGCAGATTTCCTTACTGCGCTGCGTCCACCATCTGCCCCGATTAAATATGCTCCCGTGCAAAAATATTCACCATCGGGGTTCGAGACCGTGGCAGTCACATAGTTCTCATCTTGCGTCAGATCAATTACAGAATGCTCAAACAAGATGTCCACGTGATTAAAAGCGAGCAATCGTTCATAGACCAAACTTGCCAACTTAAACTGCTCACACTGAATTACATATGGAAAATCTGTTTCATCTGCCAATAGCTCGTGATCGAAATTTGCCACGAGATCACCCGTTGGCCGGTCCCAAAACCGGAACTCACGGCATATCAAACCTAGCCGCGCCATATCATCAACTAGGTCCAATTCAGAGAGCATCTCAAGTGTCGCCGGATGAGTTGTGGCGGCTCGTGGGTCATCAAGCAGCCTATCTTCTTTCTCAAAAACCGTTACAGGCACCCCCTCGCGCGCAAGCCTGTAAGCAGCGATCAACCCAACCGGCCCTGCACCCGAAATCAGCACGCGTTTGTTTTGGGTCACGCTCATACAGTTAAAATGTCACTGAACTGTTTGGCTACCACATCCTCATAGGCGACAGGCCTCGACAACAAACCTAATTCGGCAGCAAACTTGTTCATGCCGGCCACGAATTCCCCAGTAATCATTGGTTCGTAAAATTCGAGATCGCGTTCAACCACATCTGCAATCATTGATGCCTCCTCCGACGGGAAAAGTGCCTTACCAACTGTAGTAGCGTGCGAAATATCTAATCTAAGCGCTTTTTGTGTGGCAATGATTGCACGGATTGCGGCTTTTGCAGTTTCCGGTTCGCGTGCAATGAGAGCATCCGTCGTCGCCAAAACTGGTTGGGTATAATTAAAAGCGGGCGCTGGTCCATCGCCACGACGGACGTCCAAAACTATAGTCCCTATGCCTTTACGAACAGCGATTTCAGCGCCCATACCATTGGCCCAAAACCCATCGATCTTACCCGCTCCCAATGCTTCTGCTGCGGTGACCCCAAACGATACACCAGGACGGATTGCGCCGGGCACCGGCGTGATATCTACCTTGTCCGCTTCTATCTGAATACCCGCTTCCTCAAGCAGGCGCCGCAAGCCCATCTCCACCCACGGTGCCGCACCAATACGCAGTCCTTTAACGGCCTCGATATCACCCTGTTTGACGCCCAAGTCCGCGCGCAGAACCAGAAACCAGTACATACCCTGCGAAAGGCTCGCCAGCAGCTTCACCCCCTTCCAATCAGGGAAGGCCGCAAGCGCACTGTGGGAAGAACCGGCAACAAAATCGAGTTTGCCGTCGCGCAACTCCTCATAGGCGCGATCGACCGGGAACACTAAATCAAGTTCCATTTCAAGTCCTTCGGCTTTGAAGAAACCAAGCTCAACTGCCGCTGGGGCGGGAAAATACGAATTTGAAATGAGATCAGGAACCGCAATGCGCATTAGGCTTCATCCACATCATAGTAATAATGGAGCTCGTAGAGGATACAGCCATTATCTGATTTAAACGGTCCGTGATGGACGCCAGGCGGACGACAGGCATAGGTTGGCGCCATAAACTTCTCACCCCCGTCACCATTCTCATTATTGCCCACAATCAAATCGCCGGATACCAAGTACACTTCCTCCCAATGATCATGAACAAATGGCACTTTGGAATAAGCGCCCGGCTGAAAACGTAACAACCGCGTGCGACTACCGCTCTTTCCGTCTTCGTCGATGTCGGCTGCAAGAATTTTCTGCTCGATACCCTCTGGGTAGCCTTCCGGGCATTCCCAGCCCCCGTCCATGTCGAGCCGTTCGAACTCCAGATGCGGTTTGCCTTTTCCCATCGCCTCAACTTCCTTTTGGTTCATCCTCTTTATTCAAAAATCTAATGTCGTAAGCAAGCTTTAAGGCCCGGTTCCTAACAGGATCGATCAGCGCTGCTTCGAACCGCGTAGCCGCACGGATACCGCCAATTACAGCAAGCGTACCACAAAACATCAGTGTACCTGATGCCAATCCGTTAACGCTGCCCGTATAAAGCTCCATCAAGCGCTCCGGAGGTAGCATATTAGCAACCGAGCCCTCTTGGTAGGGCACCGCTTTGCCATCGATAGTTACAGTCGAGTATAACTGCAATGCATCCCAATGATCCGCTATATCGGCATATCGCCAGAGAAGAGGTCCGACTGGCTTCGCGCACATCTGCTTGGAGACTGCCACATCATAAGTCTCCACCTCCCGGTCCGTATGGTCCGAACCGATGCCAATCCAAAGCTTGCCCTCGAGGGACAACAAAAAGAACTCCACTTCACCGCTTGATTCGCTACCAATCACTTGGATGCTATTTTCAGAAGTGAGCTGTTGCGTGGATACACGGTAAAAACATGGCGCGGAACTGGGCCGCTGAATGCCTATCTCTTCCAATTCTGCCATGTGCTTCTCCATTGCATCTCGATCGCGTCCAGTCCATCCTGCAATAACGAGATTGTTGATTTGCACCGTGCGCGCCTCCCCCTCAAACTCAAACCCTAATTCTCTTGGAGCGCTCATTTCATCCTACTTTGATTTGTCGATAGTTTTTTTAGCCGCTTTGTATTGCAGCATATTGCCGGTAAAATTTCGCAAGACAAATAGCCAATTAAAGGTTCGAGAAATGAAAATCAAATCCGTCACACCTATCGGTATCAGCACCCCGCTGACTAACCCTATCAAAATGGCCAAGAATACGATCACCCATGCGGATAGTTTGGTGGTCCGAATTGAGGATACGGACGGCAATATTGGCTGGGGCGAGGCCTCGGAAGCGCCCATGATGAACGGAGAGATGAGTGCGGGCATGATTGCCGCAGTCAAATTCATTACTCCCAGGCTGGAGGGACTGGAAGTCGAGACAGCACAGGATTTCTTTCCAGCCGTCGATCGGTTTATATATGGTAACGAAGGGGCCCTTTCTGGGCTAGATATGGCAATTTACGATCTGTTCGGCAAGCGCGAACGCAAGCCGGTCTACGAACTACTTGGCGGCAAACATCGGGATCGGGTGCCGGTCCTGTGGATGCTGGCGGCAAACGACCTTAAGAAGGATGTCGCCGCCTCACAACCAAAGCTCGATGAAGGATTTATCGTTTTTAAGGTAAAGGCGGGCATCAGTTCGGCCACAGAAGACGTTGAGCGTGTAGCCGCCGTCCGCGACGCCATTGGCAAGGGTCCGCGCCTTTCAGCAGATGCCAATATGGGCTTTAAATTCGAAGAAGCGATCAAGTTCGCCGAAAGTGCAGAAGCCGCCGGGCTCGATTTCCTTGAGCAACCCATTAATTCCAGTAATCTAAACGGCATGGCCGACATCACCGCCGTCGCCCACCCGGTGGGTATTTGCGCCGATGAGGGTATTCACTCACTCTCCGATGTGGAAGCCCACCACGTTGCCAAAGCAGCAACTGGCTGCGGTTTCAAGTCTATTAAGCTCGGCGGCCTCACCCGCATGCATGAGGGCGCAGTGCTCGCTAATGATTACGGCATGCATGTAAACATTGCCGGCAAAATGGCTGAGACTGCTATAGCCAGCGCCGCCCTGGTCCACATGGCTATCGCCGTCCCGCAAATTAATTGGGATATGAGCGCTACCAATCAGTATCTGCAAAAAGACTTAGCCAAGAACCCACCTACCGTTGTGGATGGGCATCTCGCAGTAGATGACACACCGGGATTGGGCTTAGATATTGATGAGGATGAGATTGAACGAATTACAGTTTTGAAGTGATACACACATACTCAGGACCCTAATGCGGCAATATTTCCAAATCCTCCACTGGTAGCTCCACTGGCTCACCACGTTCGGCAGACAAATCCATAGCCATTGTCAACAGTAAATTGCGATGCCCGTCTTGGGCAGTCGCATGCGGGGTGCTAATGCCAGTATAGATACGGCTGAGCCAGCTGTTCGTTTCTTCTCGCATGGGCCCCCAAAGCTGACCTTCGGAGATGTCACCAGGCGGATAGCTGGTGAGGAAATCTACATGGCGATCGAAGCCTGGGTCAAAACCTTCCGGGTTATATCCCGCCCATTGAGGTTTCTCAGAAGCAATAACTACGTCGCGGTGAGTGTCTTCAATATCAATCACTCCTTGCGAGCCAACAATGCCTATCTGCACTCCATAAACCGCACCTGGCCAGGCAACAGGCAAAGCCCATGAAATGTTCATAGACCAAATAGTGCCGTCATCCATGGTGAAGACGCCGAATGTGGAGTCCTTGGTGCCCCACTCTTCGAGTATCTTATCCGTGGATTGGGCATAAACGCTAACCGGTTTTTTACTGCCCATTAGCCACATAGACATATCGAGTGCGTGAGTACCGGAAACAACCATAGGAGTTAGCGTTCGGCGCTGATTAGTTCTGCGTACTGTGGCTATGGGCACCATCCGGTTCATAAAAGCACGCGCGATCACAGAACTGACATCTCCGATTTGGCCGGTACGAAGTTTTTCCTTCACCGCCAAGAACCGCCGCCGGAAACGGTAGGTATAACCAATGACCGCGTCGCAGCCGCATGCCTCGATTGCCTTCAGTACCTTCTCTGATTCAAGCGCATTGGTAGCCAGCGGCTTTTCGATAAACAAATATAGACTACGTTCGCAAGCAGCCAGGATCGGCTCCATATGGTTATTCTCATCGGTAGCGATGATAGCCGCGGTTACTTCTGGGCGCGCCAGCAATTCAGCGGCACTGGTGGTGAAGAAATCCGCACCCACGTCTTTCTCAAGCTTGCGACCTAGATCCTCCTTAATATCGCAGAGGCCGATCCACCCGACACCAGGATAATTCTTCGCGAATTCCGAACGAATACGTCCAATAGTTCCGCAACCAATGACCGCGAGACCAATTTCTTTACCATTATTTCGGATCATTTAATCACTCCCACAGTCGAGCTGTGATCCGGCAGATCAAAACCGATACCGACCAAAGAATTGAACAAATCATAGAGTTTTTTCACATCAGAATCTGGCAATGGCCCGCTCATGATCGAGTTGATGTTAGTTGTCAAATGATCCGCATTACCAGTACCGAATAGTACCACATTGACGCCAGGCTCGTGACGCACAAACCGGTAAGCGGCATCAGTGGTGGTGGTCGCCCCACCCTCGTGAATTAGGAAATCCAGCGGGTTTTCCTTTTTTGCGAACTCGGCGGGAATTTTACCTTCCGCCACCAGCTCCTTAGCCGTATTGCGCAAATAATCCGGTTGGCTAAAAATATTGCGAACCACAAACATTAATAACGTGCCGATGCCGTGTTTCTGAATCAGCGGAAACAAGCGCTCACGCGCGGTCTGATTCATCATGTTGTAGCCCAGCATAACCACCTCCCAGACACCGTCGGCCACCGCGCGTTCTAGCATTTTGTGGGTTGGGTCATTGGGAGAGGTTTCGGTGATGCCCAGGTGTTTAATTTTGCCGGCCTGCTGCGCCTTTTGCAGGTGCGGCACTATTTCCGCCATCACCTCGTCATAGCGGCTAAAATGCACGCCGTGCATTTGATATACATCCACATAATCCATTTGTAGCTTTTGTAGGGAAGCTTCCAAACATTCGATGATGTCCGCTCCGGAACGCGGTGCGTCGGCATTGCCGATATTGGCCTTAGTAGTCACCACAATACTGTCACGATCAAGGCCACTGAGCGCCTTTCCGAGAATGGTTTCGGTCTTATAGGCCTCAGCAGTATCGAATAGGGTCACACCCAAATCGAGCGCTTTCTTTATAATGCCGATGGACTCCTCTTCCGTGCGACCGGTCCGCATACCCAGACGGCTATTACCGCCACAGCCGAGCCCTGCGACACTGACTTTTAGTCCCGTATTACCGAGCGTGGTGTATTCCATAAATGAAGTCCCTTAAAAAAAATTAGGATGATAGACGCGATTTACCGTGCCGAATTAACCGTGATCTTACCGATATCTTCCATAGTAACGCTCCTTAAAGGCCAAACTTCTTATCGTGGCGTCCGGAAAAGCGATCCAAATGAACGTCCAGCTTGTCGCCCATCCACATAGCGTAAGTGGAATGATCCGACGGCGCATCTCCGGTCATGGGGTGTACCAAAACGCTCAACCCATTGCGGTTCAAGGAGAGCCAAGGCACGATTTCGCTATAGGCATCCCGGTGGAACTCGACCAGGAAATTAGGTCCCGGATGAGGACCACTACCTGAATCACGCCAATCCCCCACCTCTGCATTGGCAAGATTATTTTCCGCCAACACCATGAGCGCTTTTGCCTTTTCCCGTGTCTCACATTCGCCTTCGTCAAAATAGACATGGGCGTGCCAGCCCTTAATCTTTTCTATGCTCTTCATGAGAACCTCCACTCCTATTTCTCGTCAATGATCGGATTTTGTAAAATCCCCAAGCCTTCGACCTCCACTTCCACTATATCGCCATCCTTCATCCAGACCGGGGGCTTACGCGCGTGACCAACGCCGGACGGCGTGCCAGAAACGAGAATATCTCCGGGCTCCAAGGTCATGCATTGGGTCAACAGCATGAGCGCTTCAGAAACGTCGAATATCATATTTGAGGTGTTGTCATCCTGCATCACATTGCCGTTCAGCCGCGATTGGATACTAAGCCCAGCACCCCCCGCGGGCACTTCGTCTGCGGTAACAAAATCAGGACCAAAGGCGCCGGTATCGTCAAAGTTTTTGCCAATACAATATTGCTGCGTCTTGCGCTGCCACTCACGCACCGAGGCTTCATTGAACATGGAATAGCCGGCAACAAGATCGAGTGTTTTATCTCGCGGGGTATGGCGTTCGCTGCGCTTACCAATGACCGCTACAAGCTCCGCCTCGTAATCCAGTGTCTCGGAAACCTTCGGCCGCACAATCGGCTTTTTATGACCAGTCAAACTTGTAGCACCGCGCATAAAGAAGGAAGGAAAAGTCGGTCGGTCGTGACCTCCCTCGGCTGCGTGCGCCGCATAATTCAAACCGATACAAATGATTTTGGGCGGGCGCGGAATAACCGGGCAGAAAGAAAGTCTGTCGAAAGCCAATCGCTCGCTCGCAGCCTCAGCCGCCTTTTGCGCAGCCTTTAAAGCACCGTCTCCGGCCTCAATGAGACCCAGCACACTATCGGGCAAACTCGCGTCGGCCTTCGATAAATCTACTACCTCATCACCGAGACGCACCCCCACCGTGGGCTTCCCGCCCGACTCAAATGTAACAAAACGCATTGTTTCCCCTCTTGTTCCCTTGTAATGCGGCCCCTTATCAGCCAGCCATAAGAATGATTTAGGCCATACCGCACTTTTTATGACGATTTTTGGATCATATCGGAGAATATGCACCAAAGGCCATCATGCTTTATCCGATTAGGAGATTTTTTTGCAGCACGTTTTGGGACTTTTAACGGTGATCTTTGAACACGACAAAAGTGCTAAACTCGCCTCCAACCGGCGACAAAAAAAACGAAACGAAACAAAACTAGGCCCAACCAGGCCCAATCCAGGGGGAATTTCATGCCGCATGCGACTACCGACGACGATGTAAAACTCTATTACGAGGAGGCGGGCGAAGGCACCCCGATCATCTTTATCCATGAATTTGCCGACGATTTACGCACCTGGGAGCAGCAGGTCCAGTATTTCGCACGCACCCATCGATGCATCCTATTTAACGCGCGCGGATATGCACCATCCGACATACCCGAGGACTGGGAAATGTACAGTCAGATGCGCGCAGTAGACGATGTGCGCGACGTGCTCAAACATTTGGATATTGAGATGGCCCATATCTTGGGCCTATCCATGGGTGGCTTTGCATCTCTGCATTTCGGCCTCAACTATCCGGAAATGGCCTATTCCATCACGGTCGCCGGGTGCGGCTATGGTTCCGGCCTGGATAAGCAAACCTGGAAAGATGAGACCACCGCCGTGGCGAAAGCATTCCTCGACGGCGGCATGGCGGAGGTTGGCGCGGCCTATGTTTCTGGCCCCACTCGCGTTCAGTTCGAGAATAAGGACCCGCGCGGCTATGACGCTTTCGTCAAACGCTTCCATGAACATTCCGCGCTTGGCGCCGCCAACACGTTTCTCGGCGTACAGGGACGGCGTCCATCCGTCTTCGAACTAGAAGATGGCCTGAAGAAAATGATCGTGCCCTGCCACATCATGACCGGCGACGAGGACGAACCGTGTTTGGAGCCAAATTTGTGGCTAAAACGCACGATCCCATCGGCCTGGCTCTCGGTTCTGCCGCAAGCGGGCCATGCGATCAATCTCGAAGAGCCAATGCTATTCAACCAGTTAACAGCAGAATTCTTCCGATCCGTCGAGTCCGGTCAGTTCCGCAATCGTGATCCCCGTAGCGTCGGCAGGAGTATTGCCGGAGTACGCTAAACCGATGCGTTAAAATATCCCTTAAGAGACGAAAGCCCATGCCGACCTGCACCGAACAAATCGTCGCTTGCTTTCTCAACATCAAGTATGATGACATCCAAAGCGAGCCCCTCGATGAAGTTCGCAAGGCTAGTTCCGACTGTATCGTCCTCACACTCACAGGAGCGAAAGACCCAGCAGACCAAACCCTTGCAAATTGGGCACGCAAAGTCTCGGGCAAACCCCAAAGTTTTTTGGTAAGAAATGGTATAAGTTTAATCAATTTAATAATTAACAACTGTGAACCGCTTACCCATTCCAGAAAACACTCCTACTAATCGACATCCCCCAACCTAAGGACCACCGAATGCCCAATAAGATCACTCATCTCGACGTCTTTCTTCTAAAAGGCCCGAAGGACGAACGACCTCATTGGGTAAGTAATTTCATCGTCCCAACGGCTAACGAAATATTGGTGCGGCTGACCACCGCTGATGGCGTAGAGGGCTTTGGATTAGCTACGAGTTACACGGATGCGACGCCGATTGTGAATTGCTTTAAGAGCGGCATTGGCGAACGGTTGATCGGGGCCAATCCGTTAGCGCCGGAGCGGATATACGAGGATTTTTTTTCACTCACCTCACAACGGGTGGCGCACGAAAAAGGCTGGGGCAAGGAGGCGCTGATCCGTATATCGGCGGCGGTCGATGTGGCGTGCTGGGACATTATCGGCAAGATGGCGGGGCTACCGCTCTACCAATTGTTCGGCGGTTATCGCGACCACGTGCCCTATTATGTCACCTGTGCGTACTACCGCGACGGAAAAGATTTGGCCGAGCTGAAGGACGAGATTACCGAGCTAAAAGAGCAAGGCCATCGGGGCTTCAAGGGCAAGGTGGGCGGGCTCGGTCTAGCCGAAGACATGGAGCGTATGGAACTGGTGCGCGACGTGATAGGCGATGAGGCCTCCCTAATGGTGGACGTCAACCGCGCCTGGAGCCTGGACACCGCCATCGAGGCGGCCAACGTCCTGGCGCCGTTGAAACCTGCTTGGCTTGAAGAACCGCTCCGCTGGGCGGATGATCGCCGCGAACTTAAATTACTCGCCCAGCAAACTACCATTCCCCTGTCCGCCGGGGAAAGCGAATTGACCTCTTACGGCTGCCGGTCTTTGCTGGAAGAGCACGCCATCCAAATTCTGCAATTCGATGTAACCATGTTTGGCGGCTTCACAGAAGGCCGTAAGATGGCTGCTCTGTGCGAGCTAAACCATGTGAAAGTGACGCCACATCATGATTGCTTCATCCATGCCCAGCTTGTGGCCTCCACCCCTGCTGGTGGCTATGTGGAAGCCTTCACTAACCCGGAGCGCGACCCGCTACAAGCAGAACTGTATGAAAACCCGCCCGAGCTCAGCAACGGCATGCTGACGCTCAACGATACTCCCGGCCTCGGCCTGACACTAAACGAAGACACACTGGCGAAGTACGGTACAAAGGTCCTTTAGCGCGTACGTGTATATCTAATTTTCGAGAGGGTTTGTTACGCGCGGTTATCCATTATTTACAAAGCCTCATCAACGTCCCGACATCCGAGACGCTCTCGAGCTCCCAAACCATTTCACGGATTTCTTTGGCTTTCTCCGCGCCCACAATCGACTCCGCATTGTCGAAAAACTTCGTCTCGATCTGCTCATCCGACATGGGATTATCCACCATGCCCGTCGCGTGCTCGGTCTTGTATTCGAAGCGCGTGCCGTCCTTTCCGATCACTACCGCGGTGGCTTGATCGACGCGGAATTTCTCGTCCACCGTAACGCTGACTTTTTCGCGCAAGGCAACCACATCAGGGGCCAGCGCACGCTCATTGCTAAATTGATGCCGGCCCGCATTGCCGTCGATAAAAGAAACTGCAGAGGCATGGCCGATACTAAATTTCGACTTGAGGCCCGATTTCGGATCCGAAACGCCGGTAATAGTGACCGCCTTAATATTCGCGGTAACCTCTAAGCGTTCAACATCGCTCGGCACGATGCCACTTTTTTGGCCAAGCGCTATGGTGCTATCGATGATCGGATGAAGAACCACACCACACGCATAAGGCTTGTAGCCATTACCTGTGACTGCGAACTTTTCACCCAACCCGGCCAAAATCGCCTCCTCATCCGTGACAATGCTATAGATGCGGCAGAACCCCTTTCTACCTTCGAGTATTTCGCCGGTGCTGTCGAAGCCTCCTTCGGCCAGGGTCGCCGCCAAAATGCCATTCGACGCCGCCTTGCCTGGATGGAAACTCTTGCACATGGTACCCCGGTTCTGTTGCATGCCAGCGGACTGAGTGGCTGCAATGCCGAACGCATTTACCATCTGCGCCCCTTTCAGGCCCAGTAGCCGTCCACAGCCCGCCCCTGCCCCCACTGTACCGATGGTGCCGGTCAAATGCCAACCGCCGTCATGATGGTTCGGCATGCCGCAGCCAGTTCGCGTCGCCGCTTCAAATCCAGCCACATAGGCTACCATGAAGTCTTCGCCACTTACTCTGCGGCTTTCACCAAGCGGCAACATAGAGGCCATCAACGGACCCGAAGTATGTATACCGCCGCCGCCCAGATGTGTGTCGTCATAATCCAGCACATGCCCCATCTGGCCGTTGGCGATGGCGGCTTCCATAAGTCCGAGCTTCATCTTTCGCCCGATAACCGTGGAGCACCCGTTAGGACTGATGGCCCCTAGAACGCCCGTCAGCGTATCGAGAGTGGAGTGTTCGCTCCCAGCCAGAGCGCAACCGAGCCAGTCAAGAATACCGCGCCGACATTCATGGATAACGTCATCGGGCAGATCCTCGAACTGCAAATCCGCGAGATAGCCCGCCAGTTTTTCCGTAATGCCGAGATTAAGGTCGGCCGCGCCATATTCACTCATGTAACTGTTCCTGGTTTTATTGGGTAGATCTCCGCTACCATAAGCGTAAGCTCGAAACGGAACCAGGGAGGGACTGCAGTGAACACCGAGCAGATTGCCTATATGAGTGTCGCCGAGCAGGCGAATCTGATTGCCAGCACCAAACTATCGCCGGTCGATCTGGTGCAACTTTATTTGGACAGGATCGAGAAGTATGACAACATCTTGCATTCCTGGATAACCGTCTGTGGCGACCAAGCGCTTGCAGAAGCCAGGCAAGCAGAAGCCGATATCGCAGCGGGTAAGTATCGCGGGCCGCTGCACGGCATCCCGTTTGGCGTGAAAGACCAGATAAAGACCCAAGGCGTGCGGACCACTATGGCCTCAATCATCGCCGACGATTTCGGCTCCGAAGAAGACGCCACCGTAGTCACCAAACTCAAATCCGCCGGCGCCATCATGCTCGGCAAAAATAATATGCATGAGTTCGGTAAAGGCAGCTCGATCAATTTCCATTTCGGCGAACCTCGAAACCCGTGGAACATGGAATACGAGGCATCTCACTCTTCGACCGGATCAGGCGTATCTGTTGCAGCCGGCCTCATTTCTTTTTCCATCGGCGAAGATACGGGCGGTTCGGTGCGCGGCCCCGCTTGGGCCAACGGCGTGGTCGGCATACGGCCCACGTTTGGCCGCGTCAGCCGCTATGGTGGGTTGATGTATGCGTGGACACAGGACACGTTCGGCCCCATCACCCGTACGGTTGGTGACAATGCGTTGATCTTGGCGGCGATCGCTGGGCAAGATCCCAAGGATCAACTCACCAGTAACGAGGCGGTGCCCGACTACACCAAGATGCTTAACGAGGACATCAAGGGCCTCAAGCTAGGCCTAGTGCGGGAAATGTCTACAGGCCAGGAATTACACCCCGATGTGGATAAATCGCTCACCAATGCACTTGCCATACTGCGCGATCTTGGCGCTGAAATAGAAGAGATGTCGTTACCGAAGGCAAAATATGCGGTGCCGCTACAAATGCTGACGTCTGACGCGGATGGAGCTGCGATGTTCCTGGAGAATTGGTTTCGCACCGATTGGGACAAGTTCGACCAGGGTACCCGCACACGCATCGGGGCCGCTGCCCTTATTCCTGCCCCGATCTATAACCGCGCCATGCGGGGCCGGGCATTGATCCGCAACGAAATCCTCGAGAGCTTCAAAACATACGACGGCTTGCTTAGCTTAATGAACTTCATTCCACCGATGAAGCGTGGCGATTCCGTGGAGAAGCTAGATAGCCAGGATGATGTGGCTCAGCGCATGTTCAAGTCGCGGCGCATCTGCAGCTATCCATTTAGCGTCGCCAACGTGCCCGCCCTTTCTGTGCCCAGTGGTTTCACCGATAAGGACGTGCCCATGTCGATACAGGTGGCATCAAGACCATTTGGCGAAGATATAGTCTATCGTGTAGCACACGCCTATGAGCAAGCAACCGATTGGCATAAGCGCCATCCGGATTTGGACCAGACAGTCATTGCGGCAAGCGCAGGAGTAAAATAATGAAATTTACCAAAGACGATATCCGCACCATGTCGCGCGCTGTAAATCTAGAAGTTACCAACGAGAGTGATCTCGACATAATGGCGATCCGGCTCTCCAGCCTACTGGAAGTGATGGAAACCATTGAGCAGGAAATGGGCGAAGAAATGAACCAAATAGACCCAGTCCCACCGGTCTACCCGAAAGAGCCCTTCTAGGCTTCTTGCTTCTTTGAATAACGCGTCTGCCACCAGTCCCAAAGGCCGAGAATTCCTAAGGAGGTTAACAGCACTATGATAGGTTCAAGGGGCAGCCGATATTTGGGCGAACCTACAGGCCCGTTAAGCAGTAAAAAATAAACCACGGCGAGGCCCGTGAAAACCGCAACCCAACAATTACGTCGCCACAACAACAAAGCGCCATACAAGGACAAACCCAAAGTCACAATGCTCCCAAACGCACCAATAACAAATAGTATTCCGTAGACCGGTCCATTCCCAACGACATAACGCCAAACTTTGGCGACAAAATGCGGCGTTTCCAGCGAATAGAAACTTTGCGTCGCAAGCGCGCGCACACGCGTATCTATTAGAATTGCAGGTGACATTAAGTTGACCGTTATCCCTTTTGCCCAGGCCTTGGCAATCGCTAGCGGTGAACTCACCAAGATTTCTGCAATTGCAATTTCTTTCAGCCGACGGTCCACTTCGAAAGGTGAAATTTCAGTTTCGCGCACGCCATCCCGCTCCAAGCCATCTACAAAGCGCCCCCTCATTTTCGATACGGTTTCGGCGAGCGGCGTTCCATTTTCCACAGCTTTAATCGGCGGCACCACCCAGTAAGCCATATGTGTGCCTGATTGCACGCTGAAGGAAAAATTATCAAACTTCACCCAGTTATGGGTGAGTACCGGCACGGTAGCAATCATCGTACCAACCACAAACATCAAAGAGAGCCCCATCGCGTTTAGCTTTGATCGTCGGTGATAAAGGGCGATTGCTCCAATGGCAATTGTGATCGGCGGCACCAAAAATTGCGCCACCGTCCGCGTCACGATAGCAAACCCCAACAGGCCACCGGAGGCCAGAGACCAACTAGCGGTCGGTTCCCGGAGAAACTTCGCAGCACAATACAAAATGGCGCTAAATAACAAAACGAATAAGGCATCACTTAGAACAAGCCCGGAATGAATAATAAGGTTCGGCCACATTGCCGCCATCCCCCCTGCGACCAGCCCCAACCGCCGTTCCATCATACAACCAAGCAAGCCGATAATGACGCACGTCAGGGCATCCAGCATTCCGTTAAACAGAGCTAGAAATATCGGAGCCCCCAGCCCAATAGCCTGAAACAGCGCAACAACAAGTGGATAAATAGGGACGCGCTCCACAAAACTGTTAGAGCCCGGCTCGCCCGCCATGAAGCCAAAAGACTGTGCCCATTCTATTGAAAAGGTTAGGAAAAAACTGTCCTCAATAACAAACTTTCCGCCGAATACCGCCACATGCCAAATATTCAGGACTCGGATGAGCGATGCAAAAATGAAAATAGACCAAAGCGGGTGGCCCGATACAAACGCCTTAATCCGCATAGCAGGTGTCATTTCTTCGCCGCTGGATCAGATGAGGCCAGCAAAAGCCGGTGGCGGGCAAAGACGCGCTTCAATCCCAGCGTCACCATCAAGAGCACGCTTTTAGCCATATGGCGTAGTTCCATTTTGGAATGGCCGTAAACACGACCAGGCAACTCGATGGCAATTTCCGTGATGGGGTAACCATTTAAATGGAGGATTGTAAGGCTGGTGAAAAAGAACTCGTAATCGCGGGCTTGAATAAGGCCGAATACACGCCGGTCGATTCGGTCTAACCGGTAAACCCGAAAGGCGCCGGTAGCATCATAATTATGCCTTAGCAATAACCGCGTCAACATATGGCCAAGGTGGGTCAACACCTTCCGGAACAGGTTCCATTCATCCAGGCTACTCTTCATCTCAAAGCGAGTGCCTATCACCACATCCGCATTTTCGCTTGCCGCTAAAAATGCTGGAATATCTTCAGGCTTATGGACCAGGTCGGAATCCATGGTGACGAGGATTTTGTAACCACCCTCATATGCGCGTCGAATACCCTCCAGATGTGCGCCACCAATCCCTTCCTTGCCCGGACGGTGAACGGCCAACACGGTTTTATCTTCAGCGGCGAACATATCGATCACCTCACCGGTCCCATCAGTTGAGTTGTCGTCGAGAAACATGATGTCCACCGGCGCACCGATCGCCTGAATACGCCGACGCATTTCTTCCACATGACCAGCCTCGTTGTAAGTCGGTAAAAAGACGAGGATATCGTTTTTGGCCATTACACTGCCTCTCCTGCCAATTCTGCTTCGATCATGGAATGGATTATCTGCTCGAAAGACATTTTCGGCTGCCACCCTGTCGCCATACGAAGTTTACGCGCATCCCCCACCAGTCGCTGGGCCTGACTAGGTTTTGTGATTAGGCCTGGTTCGATTTCAACATGATCATTCGAATTCAGATTCAGTCTATCGAAAACAATTTCGACAAAGGCGCCAATAGAATGCAACTCGCCACTAGCAATCACGAAATCATCCGGCACTTCCAACCTAAGGATTGCGCGCATTGCTTCAACATAATCTACTGCTGCACCCCAATCGATTTCGGCTGACAAATCCCCAAGTATCAATTTATCACGTTTTTTGTCTTTGATTTCTACAGCTGCGCGAACGATTTTGCGGCCGACGAAAGACGGCGAGCGCCGCGGCGATTCATGGTTATATAAAATACCGGCACTACAATGTATTCCATGCGTTCGCCGATATAGGCGGCACAATTGCATACCTGCCGCTTTAGTAATTCCATAAACATTTATCGGAAGAAATGGTGTTTCCTCGTTTTGTGGCGAAGATAGCGGATTACCAAATATATGCGACGAAGCGGCATAAAAAAGACGACTTTCCGGAAATTCATCACGTATCCCATCAAGAACATTTACAAGTCCTTGCACGTGAATATCGTAGCTTTTCCCTAAACTTTCGCTGACTGTCTCGGGTGGGTCTTCCGATGATCGATGGTGTGCCGCGAGATAATAGATTTCACTGGGACGACATTCAGCAATCAACTTACAAATCGCAACTGCATCCAGGATATTCAATGGATCAACCATAGAACGGCTGGGGAACCTAACGCCTGACCGACTGACACCGATGCACTCTACTTCATCCGAAGCGAGCGCCTTGCTTAAATAGTAACCGTCTTGGCCCGTGCAGCCGATGATTAAAGCCGGCCCAGGCTTTGCGGAGGATGATACACTCATACCTGACATGGTCGTTGTACTAGCCAATCGCCCATATTGGCGCAACCACGAAGGATATATGCTTTGTTTTATCGTTTGGAATAGGTTGCCTCCCAGAATCGATGCCTTATTATCGGAGCAATAAAGTATTTATGCCTATTTGATACGAACCAGTACAAAGTTATTTGAAAAATGCCCGACGATATTGATCCTGACCATCAGATCGACCCAGGAAACCAGACCTACAAAAAGGTCGAAATTCTGCGGCCTACCTGCAACTTAGACACAGTACGTGACGGACGCGGTGGTATTTTTACGTGGGTTCCGCCAGAGCCTATCGTTGAATTCAACATGCTTTACTTCCGTCCTGGGAAGACTCGCGGCTTCCACTATCATCCGCATTTCATCGAGTATTTGCTGGTAGTAGATGGCTCAGGCGTCTTGGTTACGCGTGAAGACCCGGAAGACCCAAAATGTGAAGAATTTATTCACCTCAGTAAAGGAGTCTGTACACGGACCGAAATTAATATCTACCATACAGTCTACGCGATCACCGATATGACCATCGTGGCTATGCTAACTAATCAGTGGGACCATTCGGATCCACCAATTATTCGCGTCGACGACTGATTATTTCTATGACACGCGTCGCTCTCATCGGCGCCGGCGGATTCGTCGGCTCGTCCATCGTAAAAGCACTGGCGGCTAAAGCGGATATCGATTTGGCGCCAGTTACACGGACCAACTATAATGCCGCTCGTGAAGATGGCCCCTACGATATTCTTATTAATTCGGCAATGCCGTCCAAACGGTTCTGGGCACGCCAGAATCCTAAACTAGATTTTATCGAAACTGTTGAAAAAACTAGTAGATTGACGAATGACTGGGCTGCAGCGAAAATCATTCAAATCAGCTCTATATCCGCCCGCAGCCAACTCGATACGGTTTACGGCCGACATAAAGCGGCGGCAGAGAAACTAGTGAAACATAGTGATAATCTCATTTTACGACTTGGACCAATGTATGGCGAGGAGCTCGATAAGGGCGTTCTGATCGATATTTTGAATGATAACCCAGTCTTCGTTGCCCGCAATAGCCACTATTGTTTTGCTCCCATCGATTGGATAACGAGCTGGATCGCAGATAATCTCGATCGCTCAGGCGTTATGGACCTCGGGGGCAATGACGCGATTATGGTGGGCGATGTGGCTGATGCGGTCGAATCTACATCAGAGTTCAAAGGCGATACCGATGACCAAATCTTGAGTGAAAGATTAGATGGCGCGCCCGCTGCGCGCGAAGTCATCGACTTCTTGCACCAAGTAAGCAAGAAGAAAAACTGATATGGAAATCACCGCAATCAAATCTTGCCGTCTATGCGACTCCATCGAACTGGTACCAGTGTTCGACTTTGGCGTCCAAGCTCTTTCCACACGCTTTCCCGGCCCCAATGACCCGGATGCAGAGTTGGTCCCATTGACTTTAACCCAATGTCAGGATTGCGGCCTCACCCAGCTGACCCATGACTATGATCTCGACGATCTATATCGGCGTGGCTATGGCTATCGGTCAGGGGTCAACCAAACCATGCGCGAACATTTGGGTGGCATTACCAAGCAACTTAAGAGCCATGTGACATTAAAACCGGGCAACACGGTATTGGATATCGCCAGCAATGACGGCACATTGCTACAAAGCTACAGCGCGAGCGGCATCAATTTGGTCGGCATCGACCCCACTATCGAGCAGTATCGTGATTACTATCCGGACGGAGCCTTCCTATCGCCCGAGTTTTTTTCCAAGGAAGTCTTCGCCGAGGTCAGCCCAACCGACAAGGCCCAAATTATTAGTTCCATTGCGGTCTTCTATGACGTACCAGATCCAGATCGTTTTACCGTCGATATCGCTTCAATACTTGACGAAAACGGCGTCTGGGTGATGGAACAATCTTATCTGCCCATGCTCGTCGCAGACCTTTCCTTCGACAGTATCTGCCATGAACATCTCGGTTATTATTGCCTGAAGCAAATTAATCTGGCCGCTAGAGCAGCTGGATTACGGGTATTCGATGTAGAAACAAACGCCATGAATGGTGGTTCAATTCGGGCTTTCCTTTGCCACGAAAACGCTTCCCACAAGGCCAACGAACAGGCTCTGGCTGAAATTAAGACACTGGAAGCCGAGGCCAAACTCGATTCCATAGACACGTTTAAAGCCTTCCATCAAAAAGTTTCGGAAATCGGCGAGCAACTGGTCGAACTTCTCAAAAACGCCAAGGCCGCCGGCAAGACCATTCATATTTACGGCGCGTCGACTAAAGGCAACGTCTTGTTGCAACTTTACGGCATTGACCGCACACTCATTGATGCCGCAGCAGAACGCAATGAATGGAAATTCGGCCACCGGACGCCAGGCACCAACATTCCGATCATTTCGGAAGAAGAATCCCGCGCCCAAAAACCAGATTACTTTTTAGTGTTACCGTGGCATTTCCGCGACGAATTTATCAAACGCGAAAAGGTGTTTGTCGAAGGAGGCGGCAAGCTGATCTTTCCATTGCCAGAAGTTGAGGTTTACCCAGCGAACTAAAGAAGCTGCATTAGCACAGCGACAGCGTCGTCGACCCCAGAACGAACGGGCTGTTTCGTAATTGGCACCGCTAATAGGTCTTGCAAAACCGCGCCAAAATCACCGGACTGCATCACATCACGCTCAATATGCCGTCCAGTACAATTTTTAGCTATCCATGTTTCCAGTATCGATGTTTCGCACCAATTTGTGCGCTCAGTATAGAGAATGCGGGTACTGTTCACCGCGCTTTCGGTAACACCGCCGTAGCCCGCTTTGGTCACTAGTGCATCGCAGGAACGCATGAGATCGATAAATGCGATATCCAAGTCCTTACGGGAGAGAATGTCTGTGCGCGTGGATTCCCATTCAGGCGGCACCACCCACATTACCCCATCGACTTCCGGGAGCGGCACCTGCGTATGCATACCAGGAATTCCCCCCATCGTCGCCAGCACGTAATGATCTGCGGGCCGAGCTGCTTGAAGGTCCCCCCGTCTATCCTTTCCAATCCGCGCAACGGGTCCTACCGAATGGACTGACGGCATCCAATCCATGGGCATATGAGGCTGGAGCTGAATAAACCGGTCAACCGCCGCATAGGCGTTGGTTAAATGATCGTAAATCTGTCTCGCTTCGCCGTCGGTACCGCAATAGGCAGCAAATACGTCGGCCCAGTTAAGCGAACAAATTGCGGCGACTGGTATCCGCGCCCTAAGTGCCGCTGCCACACTCGCAACCGCAATATTCGTAAGTACCAAATCTGGCTTCAATGCTGCCAAAACGGCCGCATCGCTCGTGATTACATTTTCCCAATCCGCAACTAAGTTTTGGTAATCCTCAAACAAGCCATCCGCATCCACATCTAAAGGCCCTTTCATGCGCATGTTCGGGTCCGGCGGCGTTGGGCCTACTTTAAAAGGTATATCCAGAAATTGTCCGCAAATGACGGGATCTACCTCGGTCCGCAACGTGACCTTCAACCCAGGCCGCACTTTGGCAAGCGCCATAAGGATGGGCGAGATCTGCGCCAAATGGCCGAAACCATTAGCCGAAATGTCAGCGACTATGTGAACTTTCGCACTCATTGAGTTCAATCGCGCCCGTAGACGTCTTCCAAACGCTCAATATCGTCTTCACCGACATAGTCACCGGTTTGCACTTCAATCAAATGTAAAGACTCGGTTCCTCTATTCTCAAGCCGGTGCGTTTCGCCGACGGGAATATAGACCGACTGATCGGGACCAAGGGTCATGACATCCTTACCACGCGTCACTTCCGCTTCGCCACGAACGACCACCCAATGTTCCGCTCGAAACTTGTGGCGCTGCAAGGAGAGGCGCCCACCCGGGCGAACGATAATACGTTTTACTCGAAACCGCTCATCCTGATCGATATCCTGATAGCTGCCCCAAGGCCGATATACCTTACTATGGAAGACCGCTTCGTTGCGTCCCTCTTCTATAAGTCGTGCCACCAATTCACGCACCTCGGTCGTTCGATCCTTCGGCGCGACCAACACAGCATCTCGCGTCGCAACGACAACCATTTCGTCTAGACCAAGTGCTGCCACCATGGGTCCGTCTTCACTACGAATGTAGGAATTGCTGACCCCTTCCAGCACCACATCGCCAAGACTCACATTACCCTCCTCGTCCGCCTCACTTTGCTGCCAAAGCGACATCCATGCACCTAAATCAGACCATCCGCAATCAAGGGGGACAGTCGCGGCCAGACTGGTCTTCTCCATGATTGCATAGTCGATGGAATCCGATGGCATTTTTTCAAAAGCCTGCTCGCACAACCGCAGGAAATCCATGTCGCCAACGGCATTCGCCAGGGCATCGCGACAGCATGCGAGCATCTCCGGCTGCAACGCAGTAATTTCATTCAGAAACGTCGACGCGCGAAACACAAACATACCGCTATTCCAGAGATAATCGCCGGACGCTAGGTAGGATTCAGCGGACTCAAAATCCGGTTTTTCCACATAAGCACCAACATCAAAACCAGCTTCTAAGCCCTCTAGTGGTTTACCCTTCAGTATATAGCCATAGCCGGTTTCGGGACGGTTTGGTGTGATTCCAAATGTCACCAAGAAACCAGCAGCAGCAATTTCGACAGCATTTGTCAGCCCCGACAAGAATGCGGTTTCGTCCTCGATAAAAAGATCCGACGGCAATAAGGCAATCACACCATCCGGGTCACGCTCGGCAACATATAATGCCACAATGGCCGCGGCGGGTGCCGTATTTCGACCAGCTGGTTCCAACAACAAAGCTTCGGGTACATGGTGGATTTGACGTAACTGTTCGGCGATGATGAACCGATGATCTTTATTACCGATGATAATTGACGCCGCTACGTTTTCCGCCTTCCCTAGTCGCAGCACCGCCTGCTGGAGCATGCTGTCATCGCCGGCCAACGGCAGCATCTGTTTAGGGTATTGAGCACGCGATAGCGGCCAAAGGCGGGTTCCGGAACCTCCGGACAGAATTGCTGGATAAAGGGTCGGTGCTGTCATGGGTTAAAACCGGAAAAGGTTGGCGGCGTTTTCGCCCATGATCTTGGCGCGCAAATCCGGGTCTTCAACCCATTTACTCAAATTATCAAGGGTCGTCTGAAAGCGGTGCAAGGTCTCGTGTCCGGTCCAGGGAAAATCGCTAGCCCATACAATTCTGTCGGGGCCGCAAACCTCTAGAAGCCGTGCTGCGTAGGGCCCTAAGTTTGGAACATCAGGCCGATAAAACCCAGAAAATTTAGCCCAGACCTGACCGCTTTCCGCAGCTTTCAAAATTGCTTTATGCCCAATATCTCCCGGATCCATCGCTGCGTTCGGCATACCAAAGTGATCCACGACAATAGTAACACCAAACGGCAGCAACCGGGCTGCTACATCCACCCACATCGCGCCGTCCGCGAAAACTTCTACATGCCAATTATGGGCTGCGGCCCATTCATAAAGCGGAAATATATGATGGGTCTGATGATTCAGAACCGTCTTAGTGCTGATCAAATTCAAACGTAGGCCGACAACGCCGAGCTCATCCATCTCTTCGAGTAGCGGTTCATCAAGATCAGGGCCGACCACGACTGACGCCCGCAGGCGATCTGGGTGTTGCCGAAGGCAATCCAAAATATAGCTATTATCGAAACCGAGAAAACTCGGCTGTACTAGCACCCCATGCGTAACGCCATGAGCATCGTGAATTTCCAAACAGGTATCAATAGACTTAGCTGCTAAGGGCTTATAGCCGCGCTCTGCAACTAGCGGACAGTCCTCTGTCCAAGCATGAAAATGGCTATCAACAATCACGTTAGTACTCCCGGTCTCTAAATCGCGTGCGTTTTACCATGTTATGAGCAATCCGCACCGGTGAATTTTCGAGTGCGACTTAAGTGGCGTTGATTTAAAAACGACATGCATAATGCTATTGGAGGTCTTCGTGACCGATTCTACCAACTTACTAATTATCATGTCAGACGAGCATAACCCAAAAATGCTGGGCTGTGCCGGCCACCCGGTCATTCAGACGCCAAATCTCGACGCGCTAGCGGCGACCGGCACGACCTTCGAGGCGGCCTATTGTAACAGTCCCGTTTGTATTCCTGCCCGGGCTACTTTCGCTACAGGTCGATATATTCATGATATAGGATTTTGGGACAATGCGCAGCCCTATGACGGCTCAGTTCCTAGTTGGCACCACGCAGCGCGCGCCGCAGGGCACCGAGCAGATTCCATTGGCAAGCTTCATTTTCGCAGCTCCAAAGACGATAACGGCTTTTCTGACTCCCAAATTCCCATGCATGTTGTCGAGGAACTTGGCGATCTAATGGGCTTAATCCGAGAAGATCTGCCCGTAAGAGGCGGCGCCTGGAAAATGGCAGGGATGGCTGGGCCAGGCGAATCAATGTACTCAACCTACGACCGTGACATCACGGCGCTCGCGCAGGTTTGGCTGCATAAGGAGGCACCAAAACTGGAAAAACCATGGGTTTTATTCGTCTCTCTTGTCTGCCCTCACTTCCCACTCACCGCGCCGCCAGAATATTTCTTCAAATATTTTAATCATCCAGACCTTCCCATGCCGAAGCTCTACGGAGAAAACGAAAGACCGAAACATCCGTATCTTAGAGACTATAGGAATAGCTTTAATTACGATGATTATTTTGACGACGAAGAAAAACTCCGCACTGGAATTGCCGCATATATGGCACTTTGTAGTTTTCTCGATGAGCAAGTGGGTAAAATTTTGCGTGCATTAGATGCTACAGGGCTCTGTCACAGCACGCGCGTGCTCTATACTAGCGATCACGGTGATAATGTTGGCGCACGCGGCATGTGGGGTAAATCCAATATGTTTGAAGAAGTAGCTCGCGTGCCGACCATCCTAACTGGTCCGGACATTCCGAAAGCTTATAACAGTCGGACGCCGATTACGCATGTGGATGTCTACCCGACGGTAATTGAATGCCTCGGCATTCGGTCGCCAGAGGGTGCTTCGGCACTACCGGGTAAGAATCTTATCGAAATAGCGAATACGAAAAATGATCACAACCGTATTGCTTTCTCCGAATATCATGGCATGGGATCTACAACTGGCGCCTTTATGATCCGTAAAGGCGAGTTTAAATACGTTCATTACGCGGACTATCAGCCACAGCTTTTCGATCTTGCAAGGGATCCGGAGGAAATACACGACGTCGCCGGCGACCCCGCTTTTAGTGAGATACGCCAATCACTAGAGGACGAGCTTCGAACATATTGTGATCCCAATGAGGTCGATAAACAGGCAAAAAAATCACAATCAGACCTTTTAAAGAAGCATGGTGGACGCGATGCTGTTATCGCGCGCGGGGATCTCGGCTTTTCAGTTCCACCCGGGCATACGCCTCAGTTCGACTGAGTACGCACGGTAGGCTACTGATAGGGCACGCCTCCCCTCAAGATAACTCGATGCAGAATACGGGTTTCGGTGTGTTGATAATCACGCATCCCTTTATGCATCGCGCCAGCATTATCCACTAATAAAAAATCCCCTTTGCACCATTTATGGCGATAAATAATATCGGGTACTATGGTATTATCTAGCAGCTCCCTGATAAATTTGCGGCTTGGCTCCGGTTCCTGTTCCTCAAGCCGGTCCATTTGGTTCCAATGGACGTAGATGCTTTTTTTACCAGTGATTGGATGGGTACGAATCAGTGGGTGGACAGATTCGCGTTCGAGCTTGGCCAAATCATCGTCGGTAATGCAATCCCGTCGATTGCGGAAGGTATTAACAGTCTTAAAAGCCATCAAAGCATCTTGTCGGTCCTTCGGTAACTTTTCGAATGCCTTCTGCATATTGGCAAAACCCGTATCACCACCTCCATTTTTGGGCATTTCCACACCATAAAGGCACGTTACAGATGGCGGTTGAGGATCATTAGTGTGATCCGTATGCCAAATTACAGATCCAACTGTATTTACCTTACCACTAGGTAGTATCGGTGCACGGCGACTGTCGAGAACCGCGATATCCTCGCAACCGCTCATTAGTAGTGTTGATTGATGCTGACGCACAGGTTCACCAAAAACACTTGCTGCCTTCACAAATTGCTCAGGTGAGAACGATTGATCTCGAATAATTAGAAGCAAGTGTTTAGCCAAAGCATTTCTCAAAGCTTGTGCATCTGCAGCTGCGATAGGTCTGTTTAGATCAATATCAAGAGCTTCCACCCCAATCGCATCCGATACTGGCTTTAAAGAAAGTCCCATACCCCCTCCAGTAATGATGAAAACTATATCACAAACTAAACTTTCTTTGGAGATACCGGCATAGCTAATGACCCTTACTTACGGTCGGGCGCCTTCGTGCGGAGCATCAAGATCAGAGGTATCGAGAATAAGGTGAAAATCGTCATGATTTGGAAATCATGGAGATATCCTAGGAACTCCGCCTGCCGGTCTATAATACGTTCGAAGCCCGCAATGCCCTCGAGGCTCTCAATACTCCAACTTTCGGGCAAATTTAAATGTTTAAGGCGCTCGTTATAGTAGCTGGCATTTTGCGTCAATTGCGAACGGGCATCTTGTGTACTGGCAACCAATTGCGTAATGATGAAGGCGATTCCGATACCAGCGGAAATCCGGCGATTTGTTGTAAACATGCTAGTTGCATCCGGCCGCAAGGATGTCGGAATCGATTTGAATGCCGCAGTCTCAACTGGCGTATTCATAAGCCCTAAACCCCACCCCTGAAGAAAAACTGCGAGAATGATTGGGAAACCATCCGTATGAGGCGTCAGATTGGTGAGGATATAGGTAGAAATACAAATGATTCCAACCCCACTAAGGATCATAGGTCGTGGGCCCAAGCGCATGAGCAAATAACCAGCCATAAGCGAACCCATCATTGTGCCAAGGCCACGATTAACCATGATCAGGCCGATTTCTAATACGGGAAATTCCAGAATGCGCTGCATCACTGGCGGTAAAAGTGCCATGTACCCAAAAAAGATCGTATTGACGAAAAAGTCGATCATTAGACCAAGACAAAACTCACGGCTCTTTAAAACGCGCAAATTCAAGTAAGGCTGTCGCGCTGTAAGGGCATGAATTAGGAAAATATAAAAAGCACTAGCGGCGAGCATGGCTAGCACAACAATTTGCGTTGACGTAAACCAATCCTGCGTCTCGCCTTGATCAAGCATAAGTTGCAGCGACGCAATAGCGATACTTAGAATAAAGAAACCAAAAAAATCGAAAGGTTTTGGGTCTAGCTTTTCATCCTTCGGCACTACTTTCAACAGCATGAAGAGAGCGAAAAAACCAAGCGGGAAATTGATCAAAAATACCGCACGCCAACCAAACAATTCTGTAAGGCCGCCTCCAATCAAGGGTCCGATCACGACGGCACTCATACGCCCAGTTTGCAGCCAACCGAAAGCAGGCCCCTGATGGGTTTTAGGGAAGGTCGCCAACACCACTTGATAAGTCAGTGGATTTAGCCCGGCACCGAAAAAACCCTGACAGAATCTAAAAAATATTAATTCGTAGAGACTATCTGATTGGCTGACCATCAGCGCGCAGGCCATAAATCCGATAACGACAAAAATAAACATACGTCGTCGCCCCACCTTGCGGCTCATCCACGCATAGAGTGGGGTAAAGATTGCACCAGCTACAAGATAGGATGTCAGCACCCAAGAAATTTCGGTAATAGTCGCCGACATCGCTCCCATCATGGTGGGAAGAGCAATAGAAACCGCAAACGTATCGGTCCCCTGCATGGCGCCTGCCGGCATAATGGCAAGTGCAACCAGTAACCGCTGTCGAGGCGGCAAAACTTCTTCTTCACCTTCTTCCGGTGTGGGATTGGTTTTGCTAGTGTTGGTCATCTATTCTTCGTTGGTCGCTGTGCCCTTGCGAGGGTACGACACCTGTTATACCACCTGAAGCTAGGAAAGCGCGTTGAACAACGTTAAATTTCAGTCAGTGAATATAGCGAGGATATCATGAAAGTTGGATTTATAGGATTAGGTACCATGGGTGGACCAATGGCCTTAAATTTAATCAAAGCTGGCCACGATGTTACAATCCACGACATAAGTAAAGATTCTGCAAAACAGCATATTGCGGAAGGCGCTAGCTGGGCAGATTCTCCCGCTGATTTGGCAAAGGCCAGCGAAGTCGTTTTTACATCGCTACCAGGGCCGGTCGAAATGGAAGCGGTGGCGCTTGGGCCTAAAGGACTAATCGAAGGTTTATCGCCAGGAGATTGCTATTTCGACCTTACTACAAATTCACCAACGGTGGTACGCAAGGTGCATGCGGAAATGGCCAAAAACGGTGTTCATGTTTTTGACGCACCGGTTTCCGGAGGGCCAGCGGGCGCGAAATCTGGCAAGATGGCGCTGTGGATCGGCGGCGACGAAGCCCAATACAACGAAAATAGAGCCGTGCTCGACGATATTGGCGACCGAGCAATGTATGTGGGTGCTATCGGCGCGGGCGCTATCGCCAAGCTAGTCCATAACTGCTCCGGCTATATGATGCAAACCGTCTTTGCTGAAGTCTTCACTATGGGTGTAAAAGCAGGGCTCGATCCAATGTCGCTATGGGAAGCAGTCCGCCAAGGTGCCGGTGGACGGCGTCGTACTTTTGATGGTTTACCAGACCATTTCCTCGCAAATAAATATGACCCAGCTGCCTTCGCTCTTAGACTCGCTCATAAAGACGTGACGCTAGCCACCCAGCTAGGCAAGGAAATGGGTGTGCCCATGCGGATCGCGAATTTAACTTTGGAAGAGATGACCGAAGCTCGTAACCGTGGGTGGGACGACCGCGACAGCCGCAGCGCAATGTTACTGCAGCAAGAACGAGCGGGTGTCGAAATAGAGGTGCCGCAAGACGTGATAGACGCAGCCTTCGCAAAGGAGCCCAAATAACATGCCGCGATCCATATTTCAGCAAACCCAAAATTAGCACCAAGCAGTATGCCTATACTGAACTTATCTGAATGGTAAACAAAGCAGCAATTAGGTCCTAGGCAGGAACAAGCTTTCGGACGGCGCGCCGACTAATTCACACGTCCACGGACCAACTTCGGATGCTGGCGGAATGAAGGCGACCGGCCGACCATTCTTGAGTGTGTCATAGGTGGTATCGATTTTACACAGATGCCCGCGCAGCGACCGAAAAGTACCTGAATGGGCAACCACCAAAATCGGCGGCTCGCCACTTAGCGCTTGGGCAGCTGCGATGGTACGCGCATTAAAAGTCTCGGGGCTCTCGCCGCCGGGCGGCTCCATTCCGCGATCATAATCGCCCGTGGGTTTACCCTCCCACTCGCCGTAGGTCCGTTCCATAATGCCCGGCACCGGAAGAATTTCCATACCACGGTCGTTCGCTATTGGTTCGGCAGTTTGCCAAACCCGCTTCAGCGGGCTTGAATAAATGGTGCCTATTTCCTCGCCTTGGAGCCATTTTACGGTCTCTAGCGCGTCCTGCTTGCCTTTATCGGTAAGTTCAACATCCATCTGACCTGCAAATAATTTTGCTTTATTGGCAACACTTTCTCCGTGACGAATAAAGAAAAAACGCTCTGAAAATAGGGGAATAGACATACCTAGAATCCTAAATAATTGATTTAAATAGCTTTTGCATCCTGCATTGCTCGCCAAATCCGTTCAGGCGTGGCCGGCATATCGATATGAGTAATACCGAAGGGTGACAGTGCGTCTACAATTGCATTCGCTACCGCAGGTAACGCGCCGACAGTACCAGCCTCACCCGCCCCCTTTATACCGAGTGGGTTCGTCTCTGTTGGCACTGGGTTGCTCTTGATATCGATTTGTACCATATCGTCGGCGCGCGGCATGGTGTAATCCATGAAAGAGCCTGTCACTAACTGACCATCTTCGTCATATTCAATATTCTCGAACAGTACCTGACCAAGCCCTTGTGCGACACCACCCTGGATTTGACCCTTCAAGGTGAGAGGATTCAATACGGTTCCGACGTCATCAACAACGGAATATTTTGTGACATCAACAACACCCGTTTCCTCGTCGACTTCCACTTCCACGATATGCGTGCCGTTAGGATAATTCTGCGCAACCGGCGTGAATATTGAACTCGCACTCAATCCCGTCTCTAAATCTTGTCCCATAGCATCAGGATCGTGGGCAACGATAGCTATATCCTTAATAGTTTTAGATATATTTGTACCGGCGACCATAAACATCCCATCCTCGAACTCGATATCCTCAACGGCAGCCTCCATAGTAAGTGCGGCGACCTGCTTGCCCTTTTCAATAATTTTAAGGGACGCATTATGCATCGCTGATCCACCGAGAGCCGCCGACCGAGAACCTCCACTACCTTGACCATAGGGCACCCGGTCAGAGTCACCTTGTACATATTTTATATCGTCAGGCTCCAACCCCAGTCGGTCGCAAATAATTTGATTGTACATAGTCTCATGCCCCTGCCCCTGATTGAGCGAACTAGTTGCAATGATGACTGTACCGTTCTTATTGAACTTAATCTCAGCACCTTCCACATTACCGGACGCGGCACGTTCAATGGAATTGGACATTCCGATGCCGAATAGCTTACCTCGTTTTTTTGCATCCGCGCGGCGTTTGTCCGCCCCTTTATAATCGGCAAGCTCTACGGCCATATCCATGCCCCTCTCGAATTCGCCACAATCGTAATTAAAGGTTAGAGGCGTCTGATAAGGCATCGCTTCGGGCGAGATAATATTCTTACGCCGTATTTCAATTGGATCCAAATCCATCTCATCGGCAGCAATATCGATCAGGCGCTCTATTATATAAGCGTTCTCAGGCCGCCCATTACCGCGATAGGCGCGGATTGGGTTGGTATTGGTATAAACACCGCTCACATCCAGAAAAATAGCAGGAGTTGTATAAACGCCAGCTAGCGTTCCCAAATTTTTCACCGCCGAGCTCTCCACACCGCTCATGAGATAAGCACCTATTGCAGATATGGTCTGCACCTTAAGGCCTAAAAACTTGCCATCCTTATCAAGTGCTAATTCTCCAACTGTAACGTAATCGCGCCCATGCCCATCACTCAAAAAGGCTTCGGACCGGGTACTGATCCACTTCACCGGGCAATCCAAATCTCTAGCGGCCATTAGGCTCAACGCTACTTCGTTATAAATCGCCGATTTCATTCCAAAACCGCCACCTACATCGCCGGCTATCACGCGCACCTTGTGTTCCGGCACCCGAAGAACTCGTTTAGCAAGAGCTGCGCGATAAATCGGCACGCCTTGCAGCGTTGTGTAAATAGTATAGCTATCATCAGAATTATCGTATGTACCGATGCAGCCACGAGTTTCCATAGAATTGGCAGACACGCGGTTTATATTGAAAGTTTGGCGAACTATATGATGCGCCTTGTCAAACTGGGCCTGAGTGGCGGCTTCATCACCTTCAAAGTGTGTATAACAAACATTGTCAGGATTATCATCCCAAACAGGCGGCGTACCCTTATCAAAAGCCTTTGCTGTAGAAGTGCTGGCAGGCAACGGCTCGTACTCAACCTGGATTAGCTCAGCGGCATCCATCGCCTGATTGACACTATCGGCGACAACATAAGCAACATAGTCGCCAACCCGGCGTACCCGATCGCTGCATAAAGCGGGATAAGGAGGCGTGTACATGGGAGAGCCATCACGCTTTTTACGGCTGCCACCATTTGGCAGGTCACCATAACCAGATTCCGCCCAGTCTTCACCGGTATAGATTGCGTGCACACCTCGCACTTGCTTAGCCGCGCGGGTATCAATCGAAACAATCTTCGCGTGCGCATGCGGGGACCGCAGCACATAACTATGTAACATATTGGGAAATACCATGTCGGCGACATAACGACCGCGACCGCGCAATAATCGCGGATCTTCATAACGCGCCACTGATTGTCCGATACCGAAATCACCTGCCATTATCTATTGTCCCCTTATAACGCTTGATTTTGAGTCACTATAGTTAGGTTCACGGTATTTACGGCAGCAAAATTAGAGAAAATCGAACCCACGCTCCTTAAGCTTATCACGCAAGTCCATGCGACTTGGATTAGCAAATTTAGCATGGATATCGTTGGTCCATGAATCCCGCGTTGTATCCTTGCCTATAGAATTATAATGGCCAGATAACTGTTCATCATAGGTACCCAACTGATCACCCAGATCACGAGCATCTTTCTGGTTCCCGTACTGATCAAAATGAACGGTCATACCCTGATCCATGCGAGGCTTTTGCAGCGGCGCCTCAGCAGGCCAACCAAGCACCATACCAAAAACAACATAAACACGCCGAGGTAAGTTCAGAATTTCTGCGACCTTGGTCGGGTTATTTCGCACAGCACCAATCATCAACCCCCGTAAACCAAGAGATTCCGCAGTCAAATATGCGCTCATACCCAGCAACGAGGCGTCGATACTGGCGACTAGCCCAATTTCCAATGGATTATTATCCATGGAGCCACCGCGTTCTGCAATAGCATACTCCATGCGCGTTAAATCCGCGCAGAAACACAAAAAAACGGGCGCATCACGAACATGAGGCTGATTGCCAACGATGGGATAAAGTTCCGCCAATATATCTTTCTCACGCACAACGACGACGCTATAGGATTGAATATTGGAAGACGTTGGGGCGCGGAAAGCTGCGCTCAAAAGCGCCTCCACATGCGCATCCGGCACTGGCTCATCAGAATATTTACGAATACTCACACGATTATGCAGCAATTCAATGGTTTCGCTGGTTAGCGACTCACTGATACCATCCTTCGGCATAGCTCTCTTCCTATAGTTAAATTCTAATCAATTGGCTTGTCATACACGGTCTGCGATGGGAAGGCGAATTCAAGCCCAGCTTCAGAAAATTCTTTGTAGATCGCCAAATTCATCGACGTTTGGGTATCTAAAATATTGGCACCAGGGCTGATATAATATGAAAAGAAGATATTTAGCGAAAAATTCCCAAACGCATTGAAGCTAATCAATGAATTCGTTTCAACCGAACCGCTATGCTCAACCGCGATACTCTTTAGCAAATCCATCGCCTGCTGCAGCTGTTTCGGAGTATTATCGTAAGCAAGACGAAGGTTTAGCGAGATTTTGCGGCTTGGCTCCGACGAAATATTCTCGATAATGGAATCAGCCAAAGTCGCATTTGGAATTATAACCGTGCGACCAGCCGACGTTTGCAGGCGTGTAGAGCGTACTCCAATTTCTTTTACGGTCCCGTCGACGCCCGCAACGACGATGCGATCGTTTATCATAAACGGCTTGTCGGTAAAAATCGTAAATCCGCCAAAAAGGTTAGCAATCATATCTTTTGCGGCCATAGCAAAGGCTAAACCACCAATACCAAGACCTGCTATAACGGCCCCCACGTCATAACCAGCATTGTCGAGACCAAAGATGATTGCAATAACCCAAATAGCAAGCTTTATGCTCTTACGGACAATGGGTATAAGTTGATTGCCGAGGTCACTCTCAGAACTCGCTACCTTGGGCGCGATATATTCTTGCACTAGTACATCGAATAGGCGCGCTACAAGCCAAGCGACAGTTATAAAGATGAGAAAATAGAAACCTTTAGCAAACCAGACACCTAAGGTAAGAGGCAGGGCCAATGTGGAAATTGCCCAATAAAAACCTACCAACGTCAGCACAAAGGTGAGTGGCTCTGCTATGGTATCAATTAAAATGTCATCAAACCTTGTCGTCGTAGCGCTCGAAAGTTTCTTGACGACATTTTTGAATAACCAATAGAGAATTCGGCCAACGACCAAACTACCTGCAACAATGCTAAGTGCGATAGACCATTGCAAAAGGGTATTGCCGTAAAAGATTTCTCCCAACATTTTCCGCAACTCTCCGTATTAAAAGGACCGCGTTTGGGTCAATAACCAAGTCGGTCTATAAAAAGTGATAATATCCAAGTATATCGTCCGATAGAGGATTATCATGCAAAAAATACTCGTCCCGCCTTATGGTAATATTCACTATCGGATCGATGACTTCATCAGACCATGGGATAATGCGGATACAGTCTTCTGTGT
>MDTE01099177.1_pt1 | contig 99408 bp, 87 predicted proteins | sample 811231 | NCBI WGS metagenome assembly MDTE01 (sample SAMN05326651, study PRJNA326480) | marine metagenome | isolation source: seawater | place: Indian Ocean: Red Sea | collected 2010 | reverse complement strand
TGAATCAGGAAGAAAACAGTGGCTTTTAGATGATAAAACATTACTTAATGTGGAATTAGCAAATGATGGAAGACAAGCTGCAGCAGAATTCGATCTTGATGAATTGATTAATAATTTAGATAAAAATAGACCACTAAGATTATCTTTGTCAGGAGTTTTTTCTGAGTTACCAGTCCCTCCTTTTGTAGTTAAAGAATGGAGATCAATAAGTTGATTTTGATTTGTAGTGATGTCTGAAAGCAAAATATCAAATACAAAATGGATGAAAAGGGCTATTTTTTTGGCTTCTCTGGGCAATGGTAAAACAAGTCCCAATCCTATGGTTGGAGCTGTAATCCTAGACAAAAATGGAAATCTTATTTCAGAGGGATTTCATTACAAGGCTGGAATGCCGCACGCTGAGGCAATGGCTTTTAATAATTTAAATAAAGATGCTAGAGGTGGGTCAATGTATGTAAATCTTGAACCATGCTGTCACCAAGGTAAAACACCACCATGTGTAGATAAGGTAATATCATCAGGTATAAAAAAAATATATATTTCCATTCAAGATCCTGATAAAAGAGTATCTGGTAAAGGTATTAAACTGCTTAAAGATGCTGGGATTCATGTTCACTTAGGATTATGTAAAAAAGAGTCTTTAGAATTAAATAGAGCTTTCATTCATAGGAATATTACTAAAAAGGCATTTGGTGTTTTTAAATGGGCTATGAGTATAGATGGCAGGATAGGTTTGAAAAATGGCATAAGTAAATGGATTTCTAATGAAGATTCAAGAGCCTTAGTTCATTCTTTTAGAGCAGAATTTGATGCAATAATTATTGGTGGAAACACATTAAGAAAAGATAATCCACTTTTAACTTCTAGAGGTTTGAAAACTCCAGAACCTTTGCGAGTCGTTTTCACAAAAACTTTAGATCTGCCTGCAAAATCCAATCTTTGGGATTGTAAAGAGGCTAAAACTCTTGTTGTTTATGATTCTTCAACAGCCAATGAAAGCTTTTTATCCAGGATTCCGAAATGTGTAGAGGTTGAAAAAGTACCTTCTGATAGTCCAGAGTTGATTTCAAAATTATTAGCTAAAAAAGGTTGTAACAAAGTTTTATGGGAATGTGGCCCAAGATTGGCGACTTCTGCACTTAAATCAGGTTGCATTAACGAGATTAGATCTTTTATTGCTCCAAAAATTTTAGGAGGAAAAAATAGTATGAATCCTTTTGGAGATTTTGAATTTAAAGAAATGAATCAAGTTATTAATTTAAATGAATTTCAGATTAATTTGTTAGGAAATGATTTATGCATTAAAAGCTCTTTAAAAATTTAATTTCACTAAAAAATATTGTTTAAAAAGCGTACGGTTCTTACCCAACAAAAATAACACTAATACGGAAAATTCTCATTTAGTTTATAATAAGTTCAAAATTGTTAGTAACTATGCCAATAAGACAAGACGATAATCAACCTAATAAAAGATTTGGAATTGTAAATATTATTTTAATAGGTGTTGGAGCCTTACTTCTATTTAGTAGTCTTTTCCCCAATCAAAATATGCAAATACCAAGAGTTCCCTACTCTTTATTTATTGATCAGGTTAATGATGGAGAAGTAAAGCGAGCATACATTACACAAGAGCAAATTAGATATGAACTAAATGGAGCTGAAGAAGGTGCCCCTTCAGTTTTAGCTACGACCCCAATTTTTGATATGGATCTTCCTCAAAGGTTAGAAAGTAAAGGGGTAGAATTCGCTGCTGCACCTCCAAAGAAACCTAATTTCTTTTCAACTATTTTAAGCTGGGTTGTACCACCTTTAATTTTTATCCTTGTTTTACAATTCTTTGCCAGAAGAAGCATGGGTGGCGGAGGTGCTCAAGGCGCTTTAAGTTTTACTAAAAGTAAAGCTAAAGTTTATGTCCCAGATGATGAATCAAAAGTAACTTTCGATGATGTGGCAGGAGTTGATGAAGCCAAGGATGAATTAACAGAAATAGTTGACTTTTTGAAAAAACCAGAAAGGTATACAGATATTGGTGCCAGAATACCCAAAGGTGTACTTTTAGTTGGCCCTCCAGGTACAGGAAAAACGCTCCTCTCTAAAGCAGTAGCTGGAGAAGCAGAAGTTCCATTTTTTATTATTTCAGGTTCTGAATTTGTTGAACTCTTTGTTGGAGCTGGTGCCGCAAGAGTAAGGGACTTATTCGAGCAAGCCAAGAAAAAGGCTCCTTGTATTATTTTTATTGATGAATTAGATGCTATAGGTAAAAGTCGATCTGGCTCAATGGGTGTAGTTGGTGGCAACGATGAAAGAGAACAAACTTTAAATCAGTTGCTTACCGAAATGGATGGTTTTGCTTCTACTGACAAACCAGTCATAGTATTGGCAGCCACTAACCAACCAGAAGTTCTTGACGCAGCTTTGTTAAGACCTGGCAGGTTTGATAGGCAAGTTTTGGTTGATAGACCTGACTTATCTGGTAGAAAGACAATTCTTGAGATATACACAAAAAAGGTAAAATTGGCGGATTCAATAGATTTAGATTCAATTGCACAAGCAACAAGTGGTTTTGCTGGAGCTGATTTGGCGAATATGGTAAATGAAGCTGCTTTACTTGCAGCTAGAGCTAAAAGAAAAAGTGTGGAACAACAAGATTTAAGTGAGGCTATTGAAAGAGTGGTTGCTGGTCTTGAGAAAAAAAGTAGAGTTCTTCAAGATGATGAGAAGAAAGTTGTTGCTTACCATGAAGTTGGTCATGCCATAGTTGGTCATCTTATGCCAGGAGGTTCAAAAGTTGCCAAAATTTCAATTGTTCCAAGAGGTATGAGTGCTTTGGGTTATACCCTTCAACTTCCAACTGAAGAAAGATTTTTAAATTCTAAAGATGAATTAAAGGGTCAAATAGCAACGCTTTTAGGAGGCAGGTCTGCAGAAGAGGTAGTTTTTGGGAAAATAACCACCGGGGCCTCAAATGACCTTCAAAGAGCAACTGATATAGCTGAACAAATGGTGGGAACTTTTGGCATGAGCGATATACTTGGTCCTTTAGCTTACGATAAACAGGGTGGTGGACAATTTCTCGGGAATGGAAATAACCCAAGAAGATCAGTAAGTGATGCTACTGCTCAAGCTATAGATAAGGAAGTTAGAGATCTTGTAGATGATGCTCACGAAACAGCATTAAATATCCTTAGAAATAATTTGTCTCTACTCGAATCAATTTCTCAGAAGATTCTTAAAGAAGAAGTTATTGAAGGAGAGGATTTAAAAAATTTGCTTGCAGAAAGTAAAATGCCTGCTTAGTGTAGTTTTCTCTTAGAAATTTTATGCTAAAGCCCCATAAGTTTAAAAATAAAAGTTTTTTATCTAGCTTAGATATTTCAACTCAAGAAATGCTTCATATTTTAGAGCTTGCAAGAAACTTAAAAAATAAAAATTTGACTATTAATAGGAAAGATAAAGTTTTAGGACTAATCTTTGATAAGTCATCAACTAGAACAAGAGTTAGTTTTCAAGTTGCAATGGCAAAATTGGGTGGAATTACCATAGATCTAAATCCAATTACATCTCAAATTGGAAGGGGTGAGCCCATTAAAGATACAGCAAGAGTTTTAAGTAGATATTGCGATGTTTTAGCGATAAGAACATTTAAACAATCAGTTTTGGAAGAATACGCAAAGTGGGCAACAATTCCTGTCATTAATGCGCTTACTGATTTGGAACATCCATGTCAAGCTTTGGCTGACTTTATGACAATTAGTGAGGAAGTGATTGATTTTAAAAATGTTGTTTTGACATTTATAGGCGATGGTAATAATGTAGCTAATTCTCTAATCCTATCTGGTGCATTACTTGGCATAGAGGTAAGAATAGCTAGCCCAAGAGGATATGAACCAAATCCTGAAGTAATCAAAAAAGCTAATCTAATAAACACTTCGAGCGATTTATTAAAAATAACAAATGATCCTTATCTCGCAGTAAAGGGCGCGAATGTTCTTTATACAGATGTGTGGTCCTCTATGGGAGAAGAAAAAAAGAAAGAGGAAAAAGATATTCTTTTTAAAGGTTTTACTATTGATAAAGATTTATTAAGTACAGCTAGTGATAATGCAATAGTTCTTCATTGTCTTCCAGCATACAGAGATAAGGAAATAACAAATGAAGTTATTGACAGTAAGCAAAGTAAGATATTTGATCAGGCAGAAAATAGAATGCATGTTCAACAAGCTCTTTTAGCTTGTCTACTTTCCTAGGTATTGCAACCGGCCTAATTTATGATACAAATGTATTAGTGTATATATGTATTTTAGTGACCGATACAGCTCCTAATGAACTTACTGAAGCTCAAAATGAACTATATGAATGGATAAGGCTTTATATGAAAGACTTTAAACACAGTCCTTCAATAAGGCAAATGATGCAAGCAATGAGATTAAAATCACCTGCACCAATACAAAGTCGTTTAAAGCATTTACAAGAAAAGGGTTATATTTCATGGCAAGAAGGTAAAGCAAGAACGCTTCAAATTTGTGACCAATTTATAGATGCAATTCCAATTATGGGTTCTATTGCTGCTGGTGGTTTAATTGAAACTTTTAATGATGAACAACAAAGTTTAAACATAACCAATACTCTTCAAAAAAAAGATATTTTTGCATTGACTGTTAATGGAGATTCAATGATAGAGGCTTGTATTGCTGATGGAGATATGGTTTTAATGGAACCTATCAAAGATTCTTTTTCTATTAGAAATGGAACTATTGTTAGTGCACTTGTTCCTGGTCTAGGAACAACTTTGAAATATTTTTTTAAAAGAGGAGAAAAAATATTTTTAGAGGCAGCAAATCCTGCTTATGATCCAATTGAATTAAATTTTGATCAATTTGTTATACAAGGAAAATTAATAGCCGTTTGGAGGCAAACTTAATTATCTATTTAATATTTATTGCTATTTTTTTTTGATTAATCAGAATTTTTGAGAGTCTTAATAGCTAAAAATCATTTCTAAAAATTTCATAAAATATTGTTTCTAATAATTAAATCTTTTGATCTAATAATATTTATAAATTTTAAAATCTTTTAGTACAGTTTTATCTTTTTGAAAACCTTAATATTTAGATTAAAAAATAAACATTCCATAATCTGTTAATATTGAATAAATTTTTTATTTGTTTTGTAATTGAGAATTTTATTGAATTAAATTATGAATAAAAATATTGATTATTCGGAAAATTTTGGAAGTAAATCAGAAGAAGAGGTTATTGATATAGGAATAATAATGCGATTTTGTTCAAGAAATATTTTTCCAATTTTATCTTCAACAATTTTATTTTTCATTTTATTCATAACTTTTGCTTTATTACAAAGAAGAACATGGCAAGGACAATTTCAAATAGTATTGAATCCTAACGAGGATTTAAATAAAGCTGCTATTTATTCAGGAAGTGATTTGCTTTCAAAAGTTAGAGGAGATAACGCCTCTAATTTAAAGACTGAAGTTGGTATTCTTGAAAGTCCTTCAGTTTTAATGCCAATTTTTGAATTAGTTAATAGAGAGAAAAGAAATCAAAATAACTCTAATTATCCTGATTTTTTTCAGTGGAAAGATAAAAATCTCAAGATTAAGCTTAAAAAGGGCACTTCTATACTTGACATCACTTATAAAGATAAAAATAAAGATTTGATAATCCCTGTTCTTGAAAAAATGTCAATGGAATATCAAATTTACTCGGGTAAGAATAAAAAAAGAAAATTATCTTTAACTAAAAAATATTTAAATGAGCAAATTAATGTTTTTAGGGAGAAATCTTCAGAATCTATCAGAAAGACCCAAAAATATGCGATGGATCAAGACTTGACAATGTTAGATTTCGAAAGCAAAACAGATTTAAATAATAATTTAATTAATGCGACTAAAAATGATTCATCAAATCAAGTTAATGCTAGTCTTTCCTTCTTTGATACAACAAATACTGGTCTCGAAGGTATCAGAATCAAAGCAGTAAACGAGATTAATACTCTAAATAATCAAATTGAAAAAATTGAAAAAATGGGAAATAACCTTGATGAACTTCAGTATGTAAGTCTTACAATTCCTGAACTAGTAGCACAAGGTTTACCCGCTGAAATAAATAGGATTAATAGAGAATTAGTAGCAGCTAAATCTAACTACAAGTTAAAAGATCCAGAAATAACTCGATTGAAGAATGAGAAAAAAAATCTAATAAAATCTCTAAAAGAAAGTTCTATTGGAATCCTTAAGGCTAAAAGAATACTTGCCCAATCTTTAATGGAATCTGTTACTAGACCTAAAGATGTAGTTTTAAAATACAAGGAATTAATGAGAGAAGCTGATAGGGATGAAAGCACATTAATTTTCTTAGAAAATAATCTAAGGTCAATTCAGCTAGAAGAAAAACGAATTGAAGATCCTTGGAAATTAATTACTAAACCAACGTTAAAGAAATATCCTATTGCCCCAAAAAGAAAGCAAATTGGTTTATATGGAATGAGTATAGGATTAATTGTTGGAATTATTTTTTCAATTTTTAGAGATAGAAATACCGATCTAGTTTATGAGAAGAAATATTTAGAAGATTGCTTGGGTAAGAAAGTTTTGGAAAAATTAAATATATTTGAAATGAATTTATTTTTTGAAAATAATATTATTTTCCTTGAAATGTTGAAGTCTCATACTGATAAAAAAATTAAAGTTCTTTCTTTGGGAATAAAAGAAAAAAATAAATTTGAAGAATTAAAGGAAAAAATTCAAAACTTTAATAAAAATATAAATTTCACAAATAAATTATCTTTTGAAAATGAAGGCGAAATTCTTATTGTCATATTTTCTTTGGCAACTTTGAAATTTAAAGATTTAGATTTACTAAAAAAATCTTTATTTCTTAAAAATAAAAAGATCAGTGGAGTTTTTCTTGTTGATTAAATTTATTAAAAAATTTAAGAAGATTTTTATTTGATTTATAGTAAAGAGTTTTTTTTATGACTAAAGGAAAAAAGATATTAATTACTGGGGCAGCAGGATTTATTGGTTTTCATACTTGTAAGTTTTTTCTAGAACGAAATTATGAAATAATTGGTTTGGATAATTTAAACGATTATTATAGTATTCAAATTAAACGAGATAGGTTAAAAGTTCTGGAGGAATTGGCAACCTCAGCCAATAAAAATTGGAATTTTGTCCTAGGTAATTTAGAGGATAAACTTTTGATTGAAAATATTTTTATAAAATACAAACCAAAAATTGTTATTCACCTTGCTGCTCAAGCAGGAGTAAGATATTCTCTTACTAATCCAGATTCTTATATAAATTCTAATATTGTAGGTTTCCTAAGTATTCTAGAAAATTGCAGAAGCAATAATATTGAAAATTTAATATTTGCAAGTAGCAGTTCAGTATATGGTGGCAATGCAAAAATTCCTTTTTCAGAAAATGATCCTGTAAATCATCCTGTAAGCCTATATGCAGCAACTAAAAGATCAAATGAATTAATGGCACATTGTTATAGTCACTTATTTAAAATTCCATCAACTGGTCTAAGATTCTTTACAGTTTATGGGCCTTGGGGCAGGCCTGATATGGCCCCAATGATATTTACAAAAGCAATTATCTCAGGGAAACCAATACAGGTATTTAATAATGGGGAAATGTATAGGGACTTCACTTATATTGATGATGTAGTAACAGCAATTGAAAAATTATTAGATAAACCAGCTCAACCAAACGCATCTTTTAACAAGAAATTTCCTCAACCATCTAATAGTTGGAGTCCTTTTAGAATTCTTAATGTTGGGAATAGTAAGAAAGTATATTTAAAGAAATTCATAAATCTTTTAGAATTAGAAATTGGGAAAAAAGCAATTATTGAATTTAAAGATTTTCAACCAGGAGATGTTCAGACTACATTATCGAGTACGAAAGAACTCGAGTTACTTACTAATTTCAAACCTGAAATAAAACTAGAAAAAGGAATTAAACTATTCATAAGTTGGTATAAAAAATATTATGAATTAAGTTAATCACTTTTGATTAAATTTACAAGAAATTTTTTCTCTTAACATAATCCAAAAATGATCATAAAAGGGATATAGGTAATAAAACCATTCAAAAGAAAGATTAATAATATTGAAAAAGAATTTGTTAAGGAAACTTTACTATGACTTAAACCAGCTTGTTTTAATATTTGATTAAGATGACTTTTTACAAATACAAATGTATTTCTTGATTTATAAAAATTTTCTTTTAAGGCTGATCATAAAATCAAATAATCTTAAAGATAGTTTTAGATTTAGAAGCCAAATACTTACAAAATTCTTTTCCAATATATCCGCTTGAAACAGTTACATCAAACTTCATTAAAAACTTTTCGTGTATATACCTAAGTGAAGATCCACCACACTATTAATATCAAATTTATCTAAAGCCATTTTTCTACCTTCTTCCCCCATTTTTGTTCTTAAGTCTTTGTTTTTTATTAATTTATTTATTGCTTTTTCGAGTGCTAAATAATCTTTAATTGGGACAAGCAGTCCAGTTAAACCTGGAATTATCGCATCTCTACATCCAGGATGATCTGTAGTAATAACTGGTATACCACATGCAGCAGCTTCTATAAGTATTTTTGGTAGCCCTTCTCCGTAATATGAAGGTAAAACTATAATTGAAGATTCTTGAAGAGTTTTCACCATATTTTCTTGATGTCCTAGAAATTCAACGTTTTTTAATTTTGACCAAGTATTAATATTTTCATAAGAAATAGATTCAGGATTATCAGGGTCAATATCTCCTGCTATCAAAAATTTAGAATTTTTTAATTTTTTTGCAGCATCAATATATTCCCTTATTCCCTTACTAAAAAGTAATCTTCCAGCAAAAAGTACCACTGTTTTTTTTAATTTATTTGAACTTGGGACATACTTTTTAAGATCAACTCCTGAACCATGTATTAAGATCGTTTTTTTCTCAGGCAAAGAAGTTATTTTTGTCAAAACTCTTAAGTCGTTCTTATTTTGAAAGATTACTTTTAAATTCTTATGACTGAAAGATATTTTGTATAGCAAATTTATAAAAGCTCTTATTATAGATGCCTTAATTGTCTTAGAACTAAAAATTTGACCTAAACCGGAAATCGATGCTACATATTTACTTTTTGGATTTACATGCCCAGCTATTAATCCTATTATCACGGGCTTGATTGTAATAAGATGTACTAAATTAGGCTTAATCTTCTTATATAGGGCAATAACTTTTAAGATATCTCTTAGAAAATAAAATAAATTAATATCATGTCTTTGGATTTCAAGTTGGTGGACTTTAAAACCCAAATTTGATAGAAGCTCTCTTTTATTTGTAAATCTTGTGGCAATATGTACTTCGTGACCTTGAGAAAATGCTTTTTTTGCTATTGGTAATCTATGCGAAACAAAAAACCAATCAACATTTACTATGTATAAGATCTTCATAATAATGGATATAAAATTAACATTAATTTGAATTTAACCAAGATTTCCACATTAAAATTGTCCAAAGCCTCAATGAATGATCATATCTTGAGTTCAAGTGATCTTGCCATATTTTTTCTATTTTATTTTTGTTTAAATAACTATTGTCATATAAATCTTCTTCCATGAGAAGATTATCAGCCCAATTTCTTAAAGGACCTTTAAGCCATTTTGCAATTGGAACAGAGAAACCTACTTTTTTTCTATTAATCAATTTTTTTGGTAATTTTTTTTCCAAAATTTTTCTTAAGATCCATTTGGATGTTACTTGTGTAAATTTGGAGTTTATTTTCATTTCAAGAGGGATTCTTAATGCCATAGAAGCTAATCTATGATCCAAAAAAGGTGATCTAGTTTCAAGCCCTACTGCCATTGAGGCTCTATCGACCTTTGTCAAAATATCTGAAGGTAGATAGAACAATAAATCATTAATTAAAAGAGTTTCTGAAACACAGTTAAGATTTAAAAAATCAATTTTAGGAATATTTTTTAAAGAGGTAAATTCACTAACATGTGGCCATTGTGAAATTAAACTTTTGTAAATAGATTCAACAGATTCTGAAGAATTTATAGCTCTTACTAATTTTTGATATTTATCTAAATTAAGACCATCATTCTTTAAAATAGATGAATAGTTAATTGAAGAAATTATATTTTTAAAATTGTTTGGCAAATATTTTGCTAGGCGCATTAATCTAGGCGCAATCCAATGACGATTATAACCACCAAATAATTCGTCTCCTCCATCGCCTGAGAGAGCAACCTTAACACCTGTATCTCTAGTTATTTTAGATAGTATATAGGTAGGTAATTGGGAGGGGTCTGCGAATGGTTCAGAATAAACGCTTGAAATATTTGGGATAATATTTAAGAAATCCTTAGCCTCTAACTGTATTTGTGTATGGTCGGTACCTAAATAATTCGCAATACTACTCGAATATTCAGATTCATCAAAATATTTCTCGCCTAAGCCTGAATCCTTAAATCCTATTGAAAAACTTTTGATGGGCCTTGAGTTTTGCTCTTGAAAAATTGATGTGATTAATGAAGAATCTATACCTCCTGATAAAAAAACACCCATAGGGACGTCTGAAATTGACTGATCTTTAATTGATCTTTCTAATCCATATTCAAGATTAATAATTGCTTCTTCACTAGAAGTATATTTGTCATCTAATAAATGAACAAAGTCCCAATATTTTATTCTTTCTGGCTCTTTGTTAGAAAAAAAACCTTCACTATTTGAAGAAAATTTATAAATGGTATTGGCTGGTAATTTATGAATGTTTTTGTAAATGGAAAGAGGTTCTGGTATATAGCCATAATTCAAAAATGATGCTTGAGATTCAGGGTCAACTTCTAAATTAACTTCAGGTAGCTCTTTTAGAATTGATAGCTCAGAAGCGAAAAATAAGATTGGCAAATCTCCTTTAAAGATGGAATTGTTTTTTAAATTTGTTTTACTATTCAGTAATCCCCAAAATAATGGTTTTTCTCCAAATCTATCTCTCACTAAATAGAGTTGTTTAAGCTTACGATCCCAAACAGCAAATGCAAACATCCCTACAAGCTTCTTAACTGCTATTTCTAAACCATAGGCTTCAATACAAGCTAATAATGTTTCAGTGTCACTTTTCCCATTCCATTCACTGTGAGTTAAGTTTTCATCTTCTAATGATTTTCTTAATTGTAAATGATTATAAATTTCACCATTAAAAGTTATGATATATCTACCATTTTGGCTCTTCATGGGTTGATTGCCACTGGAAGACAAGTCAAGAATTGAAAGTCTTTGATGTGCGAAATTTATCCCGAAAGCAGGGTCATGCCATTTCCCAAAATTATCTGGCCCTCTATGAGATAGTCTTTTACTCATAGAGTTAAAAATAGAACTAAAATAATCGTTATCAATTTCTGTTGGGAACCAAAACCCAAGAATTCCACACATTTATTTAATTTGATAAATACTTAAAAATTATGTCCTTTCCCCTCACTAATTTTAATAAATTATTTTGCAAAGTTAATCTGTAACAAGGTATTAAAAATTTCATTATTTTGCAGATAAGTATTTTTAATGATATGTCATTAAATGTATATCAACACAAGTAATAATATTTATGTAAAGTAATTTTTAAAAAAAAAATTTTTTTTAAGATTTTTGAAACATTTTATGATTATGATTTAACGCTTTGAAAAAACTTTTTTTGATATTATATAATTAATTTGAAGTAATTTATAATCATATTGAATTTTTAAGTCTTAAATCGATTTTTCTAATTCTAGAAGATAATGAGCATTCACAATGAAAGATGAAAATTAACTTAAAAAAAATTAGTTTTTATTTTACCAAACAATACTTAAGAGGATTAACACTTCTTTTCATTGATATTTCCATAATTTTAATCTCTTTAAAATTACTTCAAAAAGCCTTTATTTCATCTTTATATAGTTCTAGTGAGCAAAATATATTTTTTCTTATTAATTTATTAGTAGGAATTATTATTTATACACAATTTGGCCAATATCAAAGTCTAAGTACCTACATTCATAATAAGATAATTTATCAAATTGCTTTAAGAAATTTTTTAATAATTTTTTTAACTTGGATTGTAACTCTGACCATCAATTTTGAATATCCAAGTTTTTCCTATAATGTTTTATTTTTTTGGCTAATTACATCATTAAATATAATTTATCGTTTTATATTGAAAGATTTTTTAATAAACTTAAAACAAAACAAAAACACCAAAAAAATAAAATTAGCAATTTACGGAGCTGGGATAGCAGGAGCTCAATTAGCTGAATCAATAAACCTAAAGAAAAATTATGAAATAATTACTTTTATAGATGATTCTCCTGCCTTATGGGGAAGGAACTTAGCTGGAATACCTATAAATCCAGTAAAGTTTTTAAATAAAAATAATAATATAGACCAGGTTTTAATTGCTATCCCATCTATTACATCATCTCAAAAGAGCAAGATAATGAGTAATTTATATGAATTTAATATAAGAAATATTTTAGAAATGCCTTCATTGGATGACTTGATTTCGGGAAAGGCAAGGTTTGATAACATCGGAGAAATAAATATTGATTGTCTTTTAAGAAGGAATCCTGTATTACCAAATAAAAAAATACTTAATAATTTAAAAGATTCCATTGTATGTGTTACCGGAGCAGGCGGCTCAATAGGGGGGGAACTATGCAGGCAAATAATTAATCTTGATGTTAAATCTCTAATTATGATTGATTTAAGCGAATCAAACTTATACTTAATAGATAAAGAAATAAAAAAAGAATTAAAATTTAAATCTAGAAGTATCCCTGTTTATTCTATTTTAGGAAATTGTTGCGATAAATCATTATTAGATGAATTAATAAAGAAATATTCTATAGAAATTATCTTTCATGCCGCTGCATATAAGCATGTTCCTCTAGTAGAAGAAAATCCTCTACAGGGACTTTATAATAATGTTTTTTCAACGATGTCATTGTGCCAAGCATCCTTAAATTCATCAGTAACAAAATTAATATTAGTCTCGACTGATAAGGCAGTGAGGCCAACAAATCTTATGGGAGCATCTAAAAGATTAGCAGAATTGATAGTTCAAGCTTTTGCTGAAAATGAAAAAAATAAAGATAAATCAATAAAATTTGCAATGGTTAGATTTGGAAATGTATTAAATTCTTCGGGTTCCGTAGTTCCTTTATTTCAAGAGCAAATAAGGAATGGAGGGCCTATTACTTTAACGCATCCCAAAATAACAAGATATTTTATGACGATTGTTGAAGCAGCTCAACTTGTTATTCAAGCATCGGAGCTGACAGAGGGTGGAGAGGTTTTTTTACTTGATATGGGCAAGCCTGTTTTAATTTTAAATCTAGCTAAACAAATGGTTAAACTAAGTGGTTTAAAAATAAAAGAAGGATCAATGCAAAATGGAGATATTGAAATAAAGTATATAGGTTTAAGGTCTGGAGAAAAGCTCTATGAAGAATTACTTATTGACTCAGAGTGTATGCCAACTAAACATAATCTCATTTATAAAGCTAATGAGAGTAAAAAAGAACCAGAATTTTTATTTGATAAATTAGAAAAATTAAATCACTCTATTTGTAATAGAGAAATTAAAACTGTCATTAATGTTCTTAGCGAATTGATTCCTGAATGGGAAAAAAGTGAAATCCTAAAAAATGAACTTATGTAGTTAAGAAAATAGTTTTTAAATTTATGATTTATCTTTTACTACTGGTCAACTTATAAATACCAATTAAAAGAAAATATAATATTAACTTTATATTAATTCTATTTTTATATAGCTTGTTTTGTACTTGATATATGCGTATAAAATTCAAAGAAAATTCCTTAAACTTTTCAAAGAAGCTTATATTATTAGAGAAAGTTAAATCACATTTATATTTAATATTTTTCACATAAAAATAGTTAATGTTTTTACTCCTTAGTGATACGGAATGAAAAAAATCTTCTGCATATGCCTTCCCATCCCAATGATATAAATCTGATAAAAATAAATTTTCCTTAGTATGCATTGTGAATGCACCAGCTAGCCAACCTACAGGAAATATATTTTTCTCTATTTTGTAAAAACTACATCCTATCCCTAAATCAGTCGCTTCTCCCATTCCCAGATAATTTATATTTAAAAACCATTTAATAAATTTTTTTGAGAAGCCCATATCAATTAACATAGTATCAGGGTATAAAGGTTTTAAATTTTTTTTATATGGAATAAGTTTTGGCCCAATTACAGAGTTTTGAGGTAAGGATTTTTTTATTTTTAATAGTTTATAAATTTCATTGGGACGTACTTTTATGTCATCATCAGTAAATAATATTGTTTCATAGGAAGAGTATTTTAATGCAAAGTTTCTTTGTAAAACTTGTCCCTTTTTCGAACTATTTAAAATTAAAAATTCAAAGTTTTTATTTTCCCTTTTGAAAATATTTTTTTTATAAAACTTTTTCTTAGGAGGTAAACAAAAAATTAATTGTAATTTTACATTAAATTCTTTACTAAGATTTAAAGCAGATATAAATATCTCTTCAAGTTCATTTTTATTACCTAGAGTCGCAACAATCCATGATAATTTTAATATTTTCATAATTTCTAAATTAAAAATATCTCATAATAAAATTTAAAATTTCTCTACTCTGGAAAGCATCTCTTTAGAATTTATTTTTGCATATTGCGATGCCGTAATTGCCATTATCAAAATAAGGGGGTTTGTAGTTATGTGTGCGTAGTGTAAAAAAGCCAAAAACAAAAATATTCGTACTCCATATAATTTTCTAAATAACAATGACAATATATAAATTCCTATAACAACTCCGTGGGTATACATCACTTTAAAATAACCAATTTCAAGACCCATTGAATAAATCTCTGGAAGATAGAAAGAAGTTTGTGTAGCCTCTCCTAATGTTGTATCAACAATAATTTCACTTGTAGGGAATATAGAAAGACCAGTAATAATATCCAAAATGCTTCTGAACTGGCCAACAATTATACCTAATGAAGCAATTCCTCTACCATCTATGAATACCTCAGAAAATGATAAAATAATATCTTCAAAAAAATCAAAATTCATTAATATTAATGATATTGTTATGGGAAAAATTAGAAAATACAAATTAATTTTTAATCCTGAAAATTTGAAATATATTTTTTTATAAAAATTCTTAAAAAATTTTAAAAAGAACTTTCTATTTGCGAAAATTATAAAAAATTGAAAAAATAAAGCAATCAAGGGAGTATTGGTATAAGAAAGGAATATTGATAAAAAATTTATAAAAAATATAAATATTAAAAAGAGATTTTTCTTTGTTAATTTGCCCTTAATTAATAAATTTAATGACTCTTTATTTGCATAAAATAAAGCCAAAGAAGCCAAAGATATAAGAAATGTAGAAGGGTGAGATCCAACTAAAATACCAACAGCTCTAAAGGCTCGGTCATTTTCATAATAGTTTTTGAGATAACTGTCTTGAAAGAAAATAGAAGGGAATAAAATAATATTGAAATTTACCTGTAAAAAAACAATAAAAAAATTGATTATTGAAATTATTGATAAAATACTTGATGATATTGGTTTAAGATTAAAAGAAAAAATTAAAATAGATAGAGTTAATATAAGTTTTTTAAAATGATTGTATAGAAGACTAGGTTCGGAAATAATAAAAGGAATTGTTATTAATGAAAATAAGATAATAAAAATTCCTTCTCTGGATAACCAAAATTTTATAGAGCTTTTAATAATAATGAAAAATAAAATAAAGTTGCTTATTAACTCCAATAATAAAATATTAGTTAAGCCACTAAAATAAGCTACTAATGTAATTAGAAATAAATTTAAATTATTTTTTATATTCATATTATGTAAAATTTACTTAATAACTACTAGCAAGTTATTTTTTTTTGTTTGCTATTGATCCACAAACTAAGTTAGCTTCTTTATATTCCTTATTTGTCACAGAAAGAGCACCTACAACACATTTATTAGGTAATTTTGTGCCGGCTAAGATTACGCAATTAGCGCCAATCCAACAATTAGATCCAATATAAATATCTTTCGAAATATATTCATTTGAACTGTAATCATCATCATTTATCAAATGATTCGAAGATCTTATTACAGTATTTGGAGCAATTAAAGTTCCTTCACCAATAAAAATTTTACCCCCAAAATCAGAAGATATTAAAACATTCTGAGAAATTTTTACATCATCATGTATTTCAAGTTCTCCGCCTTTTGAATTCGTTATTATTGAATATTCTCCAAGAGTGATATTATTGCCAATTATACTTTCTGCATTAATATTTATTTTAGAAAATCTCCCTATATATTTAAACTTTACATTTTTAATAAAAAATTTAAAGAATTTAGTTAATAAATAATTTGAAATACGGGGTATTCTATATATATCTAAAAGTTGTTGTACTAAATTAAAAATAATTATTTTTTTATTTGAAATTTTACGCACTTTTAAAACTTATATTTCAATTAAAAATATCTTATATTAAGATAGATATTTTAACAATATTTAGTTTAAGTCTATTAAAAAACAGATAATATATTTTTAATTAAGAATTATATATTGATTTTTAATTTATAATTATATATGTGTTCAAGAATATATTTTTTTAAAGTTTATATTTTCAATAGTGCATAATATTTAATGTTTATATTCTTATTTAATTAAGTGATTTATGAAGTATTAAAAAATTATCCAAATTTTGTTTTTTAAATTAGGGAAAATATTAAATTAGTTTTAGATATAAAAAAATTATTAAATCCTTTTTCAGCATATAATTAATATTAATATAATCTTTTTTAATAAGTTTTGGATTTTTTGAAATGCATATAACTTTAATTTAAAAATATATTTGTACTATGAATTTATTCTGCCAAAAATACTTTAAAAATAATAAAAGGGAATCAGTTAATGGTATATTTTCTCATCAGTAAAAAAATTTTTAATTTTTGGTATTGTGCTTAATGCAATTGATATTGAAATTCTATATAAGATTCTTATAAGAGATTTTTCATATTCTGTAATATTAACTCTTTTAACTAAACGGCGATTTCGCATTGTTTTAGGATTATTAAATGCTCCCATACCTAAGAAAAAATATACTTTATTTTTAGAAATTTTCCTTAAAAACCCATATATTTTTTTATCAACCTTTCCAAAAGGAAAGGCAAAATAGGAGTTGTTAAATTTATTTTTTTCTATTATTTTTTTTGATTTGAAAAAATCTTTATAAATATTATCTGAATTATGTCTATCGAAATACTTGATATGGTTATGACCATGAGAACAAAAAATTAATTTATTATTTTTTAAGCTCTTTATAAAACTTATACTAGATCTCTTAGGGTATTTACTTTCCCCTTTTAAATAATTTATTTTTTTTATAGTTTGGGTAACATTTTCTTTTTTATATTTTTTATTTTCTATACACTTAATATATTCCATAGCAGGAGAATACTTACTAGTATATTTTTTTGGGTATTCAATATATTCCGTATTTATAAAATGAAAAATAGGAAAATTATACTTTAAAGATATTTTATAACTTTCTTCTATCGCTTCAAAGTATCCATCATCAAATGTTATGAGTGCTAGAGGTTTATTTCTGAATTTTTTTAAATTTTGATTAAAAAATTTATAATCATCTACAACTTCAAAATATTTAATTATTATCTCTATAATCTTAGTAAATCTTTTTGGTTTAATATTTAAATTTCCTGCTTTAGAAAAATAATCTGGTTTATCAGAAATCTGATGAAATAAAAATACTATTCTTAAATCAAAAATTCTCGCAATATGGTACATAGGTAAACCTATTGATATTGCTATTAAAATTTTTAAAAGTTCTTTAACTAATTTTATAATTTTATTTTTATCCATAAAACCAGCCTCTAGCCTTTTTCCTGATTTGAATTCTTTTATCTAATAAAAAATTTTTTAGAGTTATTAAGTCATCACTTTTCAATTCTATATCTAATGTTAATATGTTTTCGTTATTATTTTTTACAAACTCTAGAGGATTATTACAATCAAAAATATCCAAGGAATTTACTTTAATAAGTGGCATATTGCAATCTAGAGCATTTATTGAACTATTAGATGATAAGAAAATACCAATTTGAGAATTATATATACATTCATTTAAATTTATTGTTGTTTTCAGACCTAACTCTTTTATAACTTTTAATGAATAATTTGCCATCTTTTGTGCAGGATGTAATGCAACTATTATTTCGTTATTATCACAAATTTTGTATCTTAAAAGTTGTCTAATAAAGTCTACTAAATAATTTGCATCTAATCCACCGGAGCACAATAAAGCAAACTTAAATGGAAAATTCTCAATTTTTTTTAGACTACATTCTTTGAAATTATTCATTTTTATAATTTTTGTAGAAATCTTAGAGTAATATTTGAAAATTGATGAATTATATAATTCCGAATCAGGAGTATAAATAATATTAGGAAATCCTTTTTCATTGATTAATCTAGAATAGAAATAATGTTTTGTAAGAAAATCTGTAATAGTACTTACTTGAAATGTCTCATAATTTGAGAAATTAGATCTATATCTAACTAATACTCTCTCGAAAGTATTAGCTTCGAAAGTTGTATAAAAATTTACGTTATATTCGTTTAATTTAAAAATAAGCAAATTTATTAAAGCATAAATTTCATAAGATTGTCTTAAGGAACATTCTGTAAAAGACAAAATCAAAATAATTTTATTAATTCCTTGAAGCTTGTTTTTGTTAGTTATCAAAAGCATCTTAAATATATAAAAAATCTCTCTAATCCATGAAAAAAAAATACTAGGATTTTCCAAAAAAATATCAGTTAAATTAATGATTTTTTTATTTGATTCAGATAAGGAAAAAATATTTTTTAAGCTAAAAGGCTTTAAAGGTATAAAAATAATATCTTCATATTTTTTTTTCAAATTAAGAAATATATTTTTATTTGAACCTTTCAAATTATTTTTATTATCAACAGGTCCGATAAATATTTTTAAACTTTGATTGGTTTTTGGAAAATTAAAAGAATTATTTATATTGAGAAAAAGCTTTGATTTATAAATCATATATTTAATAGGAAAGATTATCACAACTAACAAAAAAGAAGATATTGATTTTATTAATCTAAGAAAATTTATTTCTTTAAAACCATTCTTATTATTAAGAATATAAAATAAATTTCCTTGACCAATTTCTCCAAGTCCTGTTCTGGTGAAATTCCATAACTTAGAATGAACCATCGTTTTTTCTAAACTTTCAATAAGTTTTAGAAATCTTTTTATTTTATTGTGGCTAAACATATAATTCATGAATATGTAAGAATAATTTTATTTCTTTATAAAAAACATTCTTCTTCACTCTATCGATTCATATTAAAAAGTTTATTTTGTGAAATGTTAAATAGTTAAATGAGGATCTTTAATAATTAATAAATTTTAGCAATTAAGGAAAGTTGAAAAAGATTAATATTTTTTCATAAAAAATTTTGTTTTTACATTAATGATTTAAGCATGAAAAATATCAAAATTTTTTCCATTTAAATCATTTAATATCATTGGTCTACACAATGGGATAGAACTTTTAATATTTATCATTTCGCTAGTATAAGGACCTCTTATACTTATTCCTAAAGAATTTAATGAAAATTGATCAATTTTTTTCATATTAGAATCATATATATTTAATATTTGAGAATCTTTAGTTGGATTGGAGAAAATATATTGAGTTGATTCTTTAATATTTGAATAATTCTGTAAATTAAATTGCCTTTTGAGTTTAGTCGTTGAAGAACAAGGATAAATTTTATTTTTATTCTCAAAAACTGCATCAAAATTCCCATGTACTAAAGAAATTATTTCAGATGATTGATTTTTATAGTAAGAATAACCTCTTTCAGAACGGGCATAATCTTTTTCTTTTAAAGTCTGAAAAATACAAAAGCTTCCATATTCTCCAAGGCTTTCATCTATGTAATTTGATATTTTTATTTTCGTAAATGCACTATCAGTTTTCTCAATTAAATTTATTTTTCTAATTTTACCTTTGTCGTCAAGTATAAATAATCTTATGGAAACCTCTTCTTTTTCTTTGAAAATGAAATTATTATTAAGAACCATATAATCAATTTCGCAATTTTTATGCCATAAGAAAAGATCACTCGTAGGATATATTTGTTTTTTATTTAAAATAAATAAAGGAGATAGTCTTATTCTAAAATAATTTAATAAATTTAATTTGTTCATCAATAATTAATCCATAATTCTTTCAATTTCCCGGCGATATTAAATCTTGTATTTGGAGAAAAAAATGAAGGAGTTGGATGCGTATGCTCAATACTTAAAACCTCATTTTCGCATAAATCTAAAATTATAGGAATAGCAGCCATATTTTTTATAGTTATTACTGAATCAAAGTTTGCCAATTCTCTAGGCATTTTATATAAATTTGCTGCATTAGATCTTACAGGAAAGGTATCATTGTTTACTTCCTCTCCGTTTTCATTAAAAAAACTGATAAAACATTCAGTTCTAAAAAATGAATTATTCATAGCATTTAATATCCAAATTTCCCTCTCATTTTTATCAACTTTATTCGCAGCAGGAATAAAACTTAAACAACTAGAAAAATTAGGAGCAAAAAATATTTCAGATTGATAAAATTTTTGGTTATTTATATTATTCCCAAAACCTAAAGTAGCTCTCCATTGTGGTAAATATGTTTTTATTGAATTTAATTGATTACCCTTATTTTTCTGTATTGTAAATAAATCTAAATTTGTGTAATTTTCAATTAAAGGGGTAGGCTTTTTTTCTATAAAATGTGGTTTATTTCCAAATCTAAATTGATCTTCTAATTTCCATTCATTCTCATTAATTTTTAGATGACTAATATATTTGGCTTCACTAGATTCTAAATTATTAGGAGGGGATTGATAAATTCTGACTGAACTTTTAAATTTGTAGTGAGAAAAAAGAAAAAACAAAAGTTTTAATAATTTATTCTTTCAAATAATACTATAATTTATAAAATTTGTATTTTTAAAATCAAATGATTTTAAAACAATCTAAATTTTAAGCGACAAGTTATAAATCTAAATCAATTCAATTATTTACTTTTTTGAATTAAAAACCTTAATTCAATCAAATTTTTATATTAATTTCAATTATAAAGATAAATTTTTTTATATTCTTTTAAATTAAATTGATTAATTGGTAGATAATTATATTATTAGAAATAATCTTTATAAATTGAACGCATTAACTCCCTACCTTAATCAAGAAGCTTCTGCCATTAAATTAGCAGCAACAAGATTAATAGATAAAGAGGTAGAAAAGGCGTTAATGCTTTTAAAAGTTTGTTACGAAGATAAAGGTAAATTGATTGTTTGTGGAGTGGGCAAAAGCGGAATTGTTGCAAGAAAAATTTCAGCAACCTTCTCTTCTGTTGGATTAATGGCTATAAATCTAAATCCATTGGATGCATTGCATGGAGATTTGGGAATAGTAGCAAAACAAGATGTTTGTATTTTCCTCTCAAATAGCGGAGAAACTTCTGAATTATTAAATATTCTTCCACATATAGAAAAAAGGGAAAATTTTATAATTTCAATTGTAGGCGATACGAAATCATCCCTTGCTGATGCAAGTTATGCTGTTCTAAATGCAGAAGTAAATAAAGAAATTTGCCCTCTAAATTTAGCTCCTACAGCTAGTACTACTGTAGCCATGGCAATAGGAGATGCATTGGCGGCTGAGTGGATTAATAGACGAGGAATTTCAACCAACGACTTTGCATTTAATCATCCTGCTGGGTCCTTAGGGAAGCAGTTAACATTAACGGCTAAAGATCTTATGTTACCAGTTGAAAAATTAGTACCGCTTAAAAAAGAATCCAATATAAAGAAAATTATAAGCCAAATGACTCTTGACGGTATTGGAGTTGCCTGGGTTGAGAATATAAATGAAGATGGCGAATTAATTGGATTGATCACTGATGGTGATTTAAGAAGGATATTAGAAAAAGTTGAACCAAACAATTGGTCTTCAATAACTGCTGAAAAGATTATGAATACTAATCCAATAACTATTGATAAAAATCTGTTAGCTATTGATTGTTTAAGATTAATGGAAGAAAATCCTAAAAAACAAATAACTGTTTTACCAGTAGTAAAAAAGATTAAAGGTAAAAGCAAATTCGAAGGGATGTTAAGACTTCATGATTTAGTTAAGGCAGGTTTAAAGTGAAATTTTTATTATTTCTAAAAAATTTTAATTATCATTTTAAATCCTTTTTAATAACTAGAAAGACGAAGGAAGTTAAATTATTAGTTTTAGATGTAGATGGAGTTCTAACTGATGGGAAATTATTTATAAATAACGATGGGATGATTTTTAAGAGTTTTGATGTTAAAGATGGACTTGGCATAAAAATATTGCAAAAAATAGGGATTAAAATTGCTCTTATTACTGGAGCAAATCATCAAGCAACACTTCATAGAGCTATTCATTTAGGAATTGATGAATGTCACCTTGGAATAAAGGATAAAGAGAAATGTTTAAAAAAAATTCAACAAAAATTTGGATTTAGTAAGTATCAAACCGCATATATTGGAGATGATCTGAATGATGTCGTTGTAAAAAAAAATGTTTCTCTTTTTTTCGCACCTTCTGATGCTTCAGAATGTACTAAAAAGATCGCAGATTTATGCCTAACTAGAAAAGGAGGGCATGGTGTTGTAAGAGAGGTAAGTGAGATAATATTAAGAAAATATAGAATTTGGAAACTTTTGTCAAAGCAGGGGTGGTTAGATACAAATGTCTAAAATATCCTTATTTAATTATTTTCTCTAAATAATTTCCTCACTAAATCTAATTCTTCAAAAGTATCAACAGAAATAGAATTTTCCTCTATTTTAAATATAAAAAAATTTTTGCCAGCTTCAAGTAATTTAAGTTGTTCTAATTTTTCTAAATTTTCTAACTTAGAAAATGGTAAGTCAAACCAATTTTTTAATATTTTTGCATTAAATCCATATATACCTACGTGCCCCCAGTAATCACAAAATTGATTCCAGTTTTTTTTAGGGACATCTCTAACGAAAGGTAATGGACTTCTAGAAAAATATATAACCCTATCATCATTTGTTATTAGGGTTTTTACAATATTGGGATTATGAATATCCTCGTCTTTTAGTTTATAAATAGGGGTCATTATGTCTATTGATTCTGAATTGGCAAGAAAATTATCAATCATTTTTTCAATAATATTTGGATTTAACAAAGGCTGATCTCCCTGAACATTAATAATTACTGTAGAATCTATATATTCCTGAAACTTATTTATTTCTAAAGAATCAACTTTTATTTTCCAGCTGATTTCAATTAATTTGTTTACTACTGATGCTATTCTTTCAGTACCAGAATTGCATTTTTCAGAAGTCAAAAGACATTTATAACCTAAATTTTTACAGAGTTTAACAACTTGATTAGAATCTGTGCATACTACAATTTCTAATTCTCTTCTTACCAAACTGCACTTTTCTAAAACATGTTCCAACATTGGTTTGCCTTCTATATCAACAAGTATCTTATTTGGTAACCTTTTCGAAGAAAGTCTTGCAGGTATAGCTAATAAAAATTTTTTCAATTTCCTAGTCCCCAATTTTTTTGGGTTAAGAACTTATGATAAAAATCTATCAGCAAATTTCCTTTGATCTTTTTTTGTTTTTTAAACCAAATCCCTTTAAAAATAAAATGAATTAAAGAATTATTTTCACTTTTTTTATCATCAATCATAATAGAATCTAAATCTTGTAAAAAGAATTTATAAATAATAAAAGGATTTTTTGATATTGGAATAAATCTATTGTGATGAATACTATCAATGAGAATATCTTTATAAGCTTTTTCTCTATTTTTGTGATGTACAAAAATGGGTATAATCATGTACCTATAATTTATTCCTTAATCTATTTAACAATTCTTTTAATAATAAAAAAAGTAATTGTTTGAAAATTTGATTATCAGAAGTTAGGATAAGTTGAAATTTTAAATGAAATTTGATAAATCTAGGAGAAATTAAATTTTGTAATAGCTTACCTTTCAAACTAATTGGAGGGATAAATGTAATTGAGAATAGAGAATTTACATTTAATTGTGCTAATCATTACAAAAAGGTATGTTCTAAACTTGGAATTCAATTTGTATTTAAAGCTTCATATGATAAAGCAAACAGATCTTCTCATAATTCTTTTAGAGGCCCCGGTATTGAAAAAGGTTTAGAAATACTCGAAGAAATAAAAAAAGAGTTTAATGTTCCAGTAATTACAGATGTGCATTCTCCTGAAGAAGCAAATCTAGCCTCATCAGTTGTTGATATTATCCAAGTCCCTGCTTTTTTAGCGAGACAAACACCTCTTATTGAAGCGGTGTCAAAAACTAATTGTGTAATTAATATTAAAAAACCACAATTCTTAAGTCCGCATCAAATGAAAAATATTGTTTCCAAGTTTTATCATTATGGAAATAAAAAATTACTTATATGTGAAAGAGGCACTTGCTTTGGATATGATAATTTAGTAGTTGATATGCTAGGAATTGGAATACTAAAAAAAGAATGTGATAATTTACCAATAGTTTTGGATGTAACCCATAGTTTGCAATGTAGAGATGCTAGTGATGTTAAGTCAGGTGGGAGAAGGTCTCAAATACTTGATATTGCCAAAGCTGGAATCGCAATAAATATCGCGGGCATTTTTTTAGAAAGTCATCCAACGCCTGACAAGGCTAAATGTGATGGCCCATCTGCACTGCCGTTAGATTTACTTGAGGAGTTTTTATTTCAAATAAAGACTATAGATAATACGACGAAGAAACTTAAAAATTTGGAAATTGAATAATTAAATATCTAAATTTTTTTTTCAACTTTTATTTTGAAAAAGATTTGGTAGTTAAAATTAAATAAAAAGATCAATAGATGGCAAAAATTGTTGAAATCAGTTCATATTTACCAGAAGGAAAATTAACTAACGAAGAATTAAGTAAAAGATTTGAGAAATGGACCTCTGAAAAGATTTACGAAAAAACAGGAATAAAAGAAAGACGAATCGCGAAGAAGAATCAAACAGCAGCCGATTTAGCAATACTTGCAGCGGAAAAATTATTTCAAACTTCAAAAATAAAAAGATCAGAAATTGATTTTTTGATATTTGTATCACAAACCCAAAACCAATGTTTGCCATCAAGTTCATGTGAAATTCATGAAAGCCTTAACTTGAGAAAAAGTTGTGGAGCATTCGATATTAATCAAGGTTGTTCAGGATACATATATGGTTTAAACATATGTGCAAGCATTATCGATTCTGGACATGCAAAAAATATTTTATTACTTACCGGAGATACATATTCAAAAATTATTGAAGGAAATGATGCCTCTGTTTTGACTCTATTTGGAGATGGAGCCTCTGCAACATTAATTAGTTCTAATTTTAATGAAGGATTCCAAATTAATAAATTTCTTTTTGGTACTGATGGATCAGGAGCAAAATATTTGAAATGCGATTTTGGTGGGTTTAAGAAATCTAAAGAAGAATGGGAATTGCTGAAAATGGATGGTGCTAGAGTTATGCAATTTACACTTTCAAAGATTCCGGAAATAATAAATAATTATTTTGAATTAACAAAATCAGACTTAAGTGTTTATGACAAAGTAGTACTGCATCAAGCGAATAAATTTATACTTAAACAACTTTATAAAAAAATCAATGCTGAAGAAAAGGGTGTAATAAGTCTTAAAACAGTAGGCAATACAGTTTCTTCTTCAATTCCAATAGCTTTAGAAAAGTTATTGGAAGATCAAGATAAAATTAGTAATATTTTATTAGTTGGATTTGGCGTTGGGTTATCATGGGGCATAACCTCAATAAATCGTTAATGGAAAAGAATCTAATTGAACAATTTATAGATGCACTTACTGAGGCAATAGATTACGAAAAAGAAATACTTCTTGAGACGTCTCTTGAAGAACTTGATTGGGATTCACTCGCAATAATTTCAACTATGGCGATTGCAAGTGATAAATTCAATAAAGTGCTTGATCCCGAATTATTAGCAAAATGTAAGACTATAAATGAAATAATATTACTAATTGATAATTCATAAATTTTTTAATGAAAGATAAAAATTTTCGTCATGATTGTCTCCAGGGAAAAAAAATTTTAGTTACTGGAGCAAATAGCGGCATTGGGGAATTCACTTCAAATTTTCTTTTTAAGCATGGGGCGAAAATCATAAAGACTTCAAGAAAATTTGATGTCAAAGACCACAAAAATGAAATTTTGAATGAGAAAGTTATCTACTTAGAAAAGGACCTTAATACAAAAAATGCTGCATATGAAATCTTTAAAGATATTCCAGATAATTGGCTCCCGATAGATGGTATTTTTCATGCTGCAGGAAAAGAGTTAATATCACCGCTTTCACTTATAGATGATATTGATATTGAAATAGCAGTCAAAACATCTTTAAACAATGCTTTATTATTTGGTAAAGCTGCTACAAAAAAGAAATACTTAAATGAATCGGCATCAATCGTTTTTTTATCTTCTATTGCTTCCAAGTTAGCTACTCCAGGGATGTCAATATATGGATCTGTGAAATCATCTCTTAATACTGCTACAAAATTTTTAGCATGTGAACTTTTTAAAAGAAATATAAGGGTAAATTGTATTCTTTCTGGAGCAATAAAAACTCCAATGCACGAGAGGATTATTTCTAAACTTACAGATTCTGCTAAGAATGATTATGAAAAGAAGCATTTATTAGGCTTTGGGAATCCTATTGACATAGCAAACATGATAATCTTTCTTATGTCAGATTCATCTAGTTGGATTACTGGAACCGAAATTTATGTAGATGGAGGTTTCTCTTGCTCCAAATAATTTTTTAAAAAATCATAACCTCACTTCCTAAAGTATTAATCAATTTCTGATCTGTAGATCCATAAGTTAAAAATCTTGTTTTGATTTTTTTTATTCCAAATAGATTATCAAATTTGCTTATAGTAGGCAGATCATTATCATTAAAAATACAATAAATACCAACTGTAAATATTTTGAGAAAACTTGTTTTACAAAATACTTTCCAATTTTCTGATAAACATTTTGGATTAGAACACCAAATAATATCCAAAATTGGTATTTTAATTTTAAGGCCAAAAAATAAATTTATTATCGAATTTCGTTTCCTTGCTGCAAAAGTAAAAGAATTATTCTTGTAAGAAAATCCGTAAAATTTAATATCATGTATCAAATTATATGAATTTATTTCTTTGTGTATTTTCTTGACTTCATCCTGAGAAAAATTTTTAATTAAACCTTTTTTCAAAGGATTGACCAAAAATATAATAGAGAATAAAGAGCAAATTTTAGAGGAAATTAGATCTTTGAAACCAAAAAATTTAAATATAGAATACGCTTGTTTATTTGCGGAGTAATCAGTTATGTAGAAATTTTCTAGTTCTTTGAGAAAAAACTTCGCGAAATTAATACTTTTTAATCCCCTAGATTTTTGCAGCATATACCAAGTTGACAAATTTATAATAGGTTTTTTAAATGAATTTGTATGAGCTCTACATTGTAAAGGAGTTAAAATTGCGCCATCAATTTTTTTCTCTTCTGAATAGTTTACGAAGCCATAAAAACCTAATTGAAGGTTTGATTTTTGTAAGTATTTTTCTAAGTTATCAAGTTCTTGATTATAAATTTGAAACCCTTTTTTTAGGAAAAAAATTACCTCATCGAGTTCTTTGATAGTTATGATTTTTTTTGTAATCATAATTCTAATTTAAAAATTGATGAATTTGAAAGTTTCTAGCTTTTGAGAGTTAATATGTTTAGGTTATATTTTAATTAAGTCTTTTAAACCCCCCATGACAAGGAGGTCCATCCAGAACATTGTCAATTGATAATCCAGATTCGCATTTCGCAATTAATTCAAATACTTTATCTAAATTCTCTAAATATGAATCAATTTCATTTTTTGAATGAGCTGTACTAGCATAAAAGTTGTTGGAGGCTAAATATCCTTTTTTTAACATTTCTTGAGTAATTAATGTTTTGTATTTAAGAGCAGAGGGTCCTTCAAAGTTGAATCCTGCAAGTGCATCTATCCCATTATGTTTAATTTTTAGATTATGCGTATTTGCAAGCTCTTGCCAACCTCTCTTCATTTTTTTACCGATTTCTGTTACATATTCCCAACTTTTTTCCCTTTTCATAATTTCTAAAGTTTTTAATGCTGCAGTTGGTCCAATTCTCTCAGTCCAAAAAGTACTACTTATAAAAGTTTGCTGAGCAAAGTCCATTATTGATTTTTTCCCAATAATTGAAGTAATAGCATATCCATTTCCTAATGCTTTGCCAAAGATTGCCATATCTGGTTCAACATTATATTTTTTATGTAAACCCCCAAAAGTCTCTCGAAAGCCAGATGTGCATTCATCAAAGATAAGTATAATGTTATTTTTATCGCACAAAGACCTCACATCTTCAAGAAAACCTGGTTTTGGAGGAATAGATCTTTGGACTTCCATTTTTACGGCAGCAATATTTTTTTCTCTAATTATCTTTTCTAATTGATCTAAATTATTAAAACAAAAGGGGTGCGTAGTATCTTTTAATTGAGATGGCACACCTTTAGGCTCTAATCCTGGCAACAAATGCTCTTCAAGATTAGATGTATCCAAAAGATTGGTAGCCAAATACCAATCATGCCAGCCGTGATAACCACATATTGCAATGTCATCCAAAGATCTAGCAGCTCTTGCTATTCTAATAGCAATTGCATTTGCTTCCCCACCTGTCCTAGCAAATCTAACCATATCTGCCCAGGGATGAATATTTATAAGTTTTTCTGCTAAATAGACTTCTTCAGGACAGTTCAATGTACTCATATTTCCATCTTTTACTGTTTTGAGAACAACCTCATCTATTTCTTCATTACCATATCCTAATAGATTAGTGCCTATGCCCATGATGGACATATCTACATATTCGTTGCCATCTAAGTCCCAAACTTTACAACCTTTTGCTTTTGAGAAATAAGAAGGCCAATTATTTGGTAAAAACATTTCAGATCTTTTGGAGAGAAGCATATTCCCTCCTGGAATCAGATTTTTTGCTCTTTCCCAAAGTTTCTGGCCAGATTTATAATTAGAATTCATAAAATTTAAAGATACATAGTTTTGTAACCTTTTTCACAAAAAGGCTCAATTAGATTTTTTAAAAAGGGATTTTCGTCTAAATATTTAACAACATCTAATAAATCATACGAATCATTATCCTTAATGAGGTTATTAAATATATATCTGCAAACAATTAAATCTTCTGGGTAATCAACTGTTAGCCGTAGATCTTCCCTTTCTAATTCTTTTGGACAATTAATTTGATCAATCTTGAAAATATTTCTGTTCTCTCTAATAAATAGAGAGCACATTTCTGATCTATGTTTTTTTTTACCATTTTCCCATGAATACTTCAATGCTTTTGAATTAATAATCTCAAATCCGCATCCATCAATTATCCCATCAAGAAAAGTGGCATCATTTTTGCACATTTTGTGGGATGACCAAGCTTCTTCTATAGGTTTTTTGTATAAAAAAGGTGATTCTGATGTGACTCTAAAAAGATCTGTACCTTTTGCTTTAATTAATCCTTTATTTAACCTATCTAAAACATCAATTTCGTCACCAACAACATACATTAACCCTTTTTCGTTAGCATATTCACAGTACGACAAGTTATCATTACCTTCGGCAATTGCGAGTACGATTTGTGAAATAACCTCACAGCTTTTTAAATTATCTATTACTTGATCAATAATTTTCCAATTATTATGAATATCTAAATTCTGTAGAGGCTTTCCAAACAAACGTGAACCATTATTGCGACAGGCTACTACAGCAACAAGTCTTCTATTATTATTCATGATTGAAATCTGATTGAACCAGAAATTGATTTGCTGATTTATTTTTTATTAATTTTTTTCCAATGACATCCTTTATTTCAGTTATGGGTTCTTTACTTGATGACCTTTTCAAACATATGTCAGATTCCCTAATAACTTGACCAATTTTTAAATCTTTTCTAGTGACAACATGTCTTATACAAAATTCTCTATATTTGTTCTCAGATGGGGGAAGATCAAATAAAGAAGAAGATTGTTTTGCATTACCTCTGGAAGAATTAATATTTTTGATAATATTTACAAAATTTTGAAATTCATCAGGAGACAATGCTGACTCATAGTCCTCCAATTTAAGGCATTTAGCCAGAGTTATATGCTTTTCTAATACTTTAACGCCAAGACCAACTGCCATTGCTGCTAAATGAGTAGATTCAGAAGAAATAGGACTTGCATGATCAGCAAATCCTATTTGAATATTACTGCCATATTCTTCACATAATTTGTTTAATATTTTTATTCTATCAAGACAATTTTGATCGAGTGGCGTTGGGTATCCCTGAAAACCGTGCAATAAAGTTATTAATTTGTTGTTACCAAGTGTCATTAACGTATTCTTAATTTCCTCATAAAGTGATCCACCACAACCAGCTATAACACTAGTAATTTGGGAGGAGTTAGCAACAGCATTTAGTAAAATTTTATTTCTAAAATCTGTAGGATGTAATTTTACTTCCTTTACTTCTAACATCTCTGCCATTTGAAAAGATTGAAGACCAAAAATATCAAAGATAAGTTCTATTTCTATATTTTTTGACAAGTCACAAATACTTTGCCAGCCTTCAAATCCTAATTCTAATTTTTTTGATAAAGCATAATATTTATAGTCAGGAGTACATAATTCATCAGCAAGTATTAACTGAAATTTAACAGCATCAGCTCCACTATATTTAGCAGACTTGACAAGCCATTTTGCAAGATTGATTGATTCATCAATATTATCGGCTAAATAACCCTGAGCACATTCAGCAATAATCCTGACCATCAAAATTTATTAATTTATGACATAAATATACTAAATTTTTTAATAAGAAGTTTGTTAAAAAATTTTTATACATAAATATTATTTTTTCCATAAACGAGGATCAATATCTTTTGATTTATCCCAGGAATATTTTGAGTAATCTTCAATATGCTTTAATTTGTCAGTTTTTAAAAGATTATAAGTTTTTAGTATATTCTGAAAATCACTTAAACTTGATATTCCAACAACAACTGCTTCGACATTTAATCTTAATGCAAAGTTTAAAGTCTCAATTAATGCAGTTGAACCTATCTTACTAATTTCTTTTGTAAATTCTCTATGGTGAGAGATGAATTCACTTGTAAGGAAGGAAGGCCAAATATTAGATTCCTGTAAAAGAAGACCTTGTAGAAATATGCTTCTTACATGGACTGCAATCCCTTTACTTATTAAAGTTTCTAACGTTCCATTTCTGATTAGCCTTTGATCGTAGATAGATAATGGTAATTGAATTATTTCAATCAAATTAATTGGTATATGCTGTAGTTCTTCAACACTATAAATTGAGACGCCTATTCTTCTTATGAGATTTCTTTTTTTGAGGCTAATTAACCAATTTATTAATTCTTTGCCGTAGGGCTTCTTAAAATCAGAGGAATCATGTAATAAAAAAGAATCTAGTTTGTTTAAGTTTAAATTTTTAAGTGATAAAAAAAAATTTTTTTCCCATTTATCTATATCTTTAGTTGAAGGCTTTAAATTAATAGACTTCATTTTTGTAACCACCCTAAATTTATTGTTTTTTGGAAAGGTTTTTCCTAAAATTTCTTCGGAATATCCATAGTTTTGAGCGGTATCAATAAATTTCAAACCATATCCAGAAGCTAATTTTAAAATTTCTAAAGATTCATTTTCAGTGATAATACCCTTTTGGTTTGTAATTCCATAATTCAAACCAAATTGAGCTGTTCCAAGAGCAAGTTCTGCAACCATGAAAAATATCTAAAATTTAATTTAATTTAAAAGTACTTTGTATTTGAATAGCATTTAATTCAAATAATGCCTTTTGCAATAATTCGTTTTGAGGGGAAACATTAATGCAGAATTTATTACTCCTCTCCGATGGCTTTGGAGGAAGCGGTACTACTAATTTAATAAGCTTGCTAATAGTTTTCTTATATATTTCTAAATCTTCAATAATTAAATTAATTCCTAAAAAATTATCATAAGTAAAATATGCTGCTCCAATAACCTCCATATCTAAATAAATAATAAACCAATTTCTATATGGATTATTTTTAAAAAATATCAAATGTTCTTTATAAGTAGTATTTCTTTTATGACTAATTAGATATTTTCGTTTGTCTAATAATTCGAAAAGAACATTTGCATGTTCTTTACTTTCAGTATCTACTTCTTTGAAATCAATCATGGTTATCGTAAATTTATTTTGTAATTATGAATTGTAAAAACTTCTATTAAATAATTTATCTGGGTTGAAATCATTTAGTTAATGTCCCCATTTTTGATATAGTCACCAACGGATATATTCCTGTTTATCGTTTTACCTATTATTTCTACTGAAGGTAAAAGAGCATCGGATGGACAAGGTCTTAAACAAGAAAAATCTTCATCCTTAATTCTACAACCTTTTTCAATATTCTTATTTGCCCTATATGATCTTCTTTGCAAAATAATAGTATCTTTTTCATTGTCTTCTACCTTTTTAATACTTTCACCAAGAGCTAATTCTAATTCACGACTTCTATCAACCATTTCCCTCCAAGTTGTTGGATTCATGGAAAAGGCATGATCTGGTCCATTTCTATCATTATTATCTGTGAAATGTTTTTCAATCATTTTAGCTCCTAATGTTATTGCACCCATAACGGTTGAATGTCCAGGTGTATGATCACTCAAACCTAATAATATTTCTGGAAAAATTTTCTTATAAGTTTTAATAACATTCAGATTGATATATTTGAAATTCTCCAAACTATTTGTATAGTTTGTATTACATTGCATTAAACAAAAATCTTTATTTATTTTTAAAGCGCACTCTACTGCATGAATAACTTCTGACAAATTTGAAGCCCCGGTTGCTAAGATATAGGGCTTATTCTTATCAGCGATTTTTTCTATAATTTTGGTCCAAGTTATATCACCAGAGCCTATCTTGTAAGCCGGTACATATTTATCAATAAAGTCAACAATTTCTAGTGAATAAGGGGTCGTAAAAAAAGAAATTTTTGCTTTTTCACATGTAGTTTTGATTTCATTTGTCCATTCCCAATTAACACTTGCATCTTCATAGACCTCATATACAGATTTCTTCCACTTAGTTTGGTGAGCAAATTTGTTACCTAAAGATTTAAATCCAATATCACTTACAATAGTTTTCGCTTCAAAATGTTGAAATTTTGCAGCATCTGCACCAGATTCAGCTGCTAAATAAATAAGATCTTTTGCCCTTTCTAAATCTCCATCATGGTTTGCTGCAATATCTGCAATGAAGTAAGTAGGACTTTTTTGATCAATAATTTTTTCTTCTATTTTCATATCAGTAAATAAAGCATTTAATAATTATGTCAGATAATCATTTGCTACTGAGCAAATTGTATCTTTTATATTAGGTAATTTAATATCAAATATTTTTTCAAATTTTGAAACCTCCGTAACCATATATAGAGGCCTTTTGGCTTTTGTTTTTATATTGACAGAACTTGAGATTTGCATATTTGGATTATTTAATTTTAGTTTATTATGAATCTGGATTAAAAATTCAGCTTTACTTATAAAGTCAACTGTGCCAAGGTTATAGGTACCTTTTTTCTTTTTGTAAGAGACTAATTCTATGATTTCACATAATTTTTTTGAATGAAGTGGATTGAAAAAAATATCTTTAAAAAGAATTATTTTTTCTTTTGATTTGCAAGAATTTACAAACCAGTCAGTAAGTGATTGTTTTGTTTTTAATAAGCTTTTACCAACATAGTTCGTCCTTAAAATGGTTGAGTTAGCTTTATTGGCAACCAATTCTGAAGTGTATTTAGTTAATCCGTAAATATTGCAAGGAGAAACTAAATCTTCCTTATGTTTAATTCCTGAGCTATAAACTTGATCAGTTGATATATGTATTAAAAATACGCCAGAATCATTTAAAAATTCGATTATGCTCTCTAATGAAAGAACATTTGATATGAAAGCTTCCTCCATATTCATCTCGCAGTAATCAACATTAGTTAATGCCAAAAGATTTATAACTATCTCAGGTCTTTTTATTGCGATAATTCTTTTAAATTCATTAATATATTCAGAATATTCATTTTCTTTTAGTGAAAATCTTGTTCGATTAGTTTTTAGGACATCATGTCCTTTTATTTTAAGAAACTCAAAAAGTTTAGTTCCTAAAATTCCATGCGCACCAATTAATAATATTTTCATAAAAACTATAAGGATATTAAAAAATTTACAAAATTACTGCGGTATAAAATTTTTATCAACAAATTCTTTTATTAAAACTCTTAATTGTTCGATATCAAGAAAATCGTTATTATTTTCTGAATTATAATGGAAATCTTCTGGGACTTTTTTATAGTTTTTGCTTCTCTTTAAATAAGTTTCCAAAAAATTTTTTTCGTTAGGCAAAATAGCATAATAATTACCTAGATCTAATGTCTGTTTGCTATCTACAGTAGTTATCATCTCTTCATGAATTTTTTCACCAGGTCGTATTCCTGTAATTACTTTTTTGCAATTTGGCCCAATCGCTTCTGCAATATCTGTAATCCTGTAACTTGGTATTTTGGGCACAAAAATTTCCTTACCAATAGAATTATCTATTGCCCAAAGGACCATTTCGACTCCGCTTTCTAATGAAATATTGAATCTTGTCATTTCTTTATCTGTTATTGGTATTACTCTTGACTTGGCTTTCTCAATAAAAAATGGGATGACTGATCCTCTAGATCCCATTACATTCCCGTATCTTACGACTGAAAAAATTAAATCTCTATTGCCCTTAATATTATTTGCAGCGATAAATAATTTATCAGCGCAAAGTTTAGTAGCACCATATAAATTAATAGGAGAAGCCGCCTTATCAGTACTCAGAGCTATTACTCTCTTTACATTGGAATCTAAACAAGCTTGAACCACATTCTCACTACCTAAAACATTTGTATTGATAAACTCTATAGGATTGTATTCTGCAGCAGGAACTTGCTTTAAAGCAGCGGCATGTACAACTATATCAATGTTTTCAAGTGCCCTCTTAAGCCTTTCTCTATCACGAATATCTCCTAGAAAACATCTTAATTGAGGGTATTTACTTTCGGGGAATTTTTGCTTCAATTCCCATTGCTTTAATTCATCTCTACTGTATACAACTAATCTAGTAATTTGTTTGAATTCTTTAAGTATCTTTTCTACAAATGCTTTACCAAAACTTCCACTGCCCCCGGTTATTAAAATGCTTTTGTAGCTTTTAGAGAACTTATTAAATTTATTGAAATTTTTCTTTTCTAAATTCAAAACCTTAACTCCCTTACCTTATTAATTTTGATGAAAAATTATCATATTAAATTTTAGCACTGAGATACCATTTCCTATATACATCTAGAAATTAAAAAAATAAATATTTATAACTGTTAAATTAATTATATTTTTTGTAGAACTTTTCTTATTTTAAATCACTTATTTTAAGCTCTTTAATTTTTTTGTTTTCAACTTTAAAAAATCTATCGCATTTTTTTAATGAGCTGATTCTATGAGAAATTAAGATCAACGTTTTATTATTTAACTTAGAAAATAAATTATCCATTACTTTTTCTTCTGTGTCTTTATCCAAGGCACTGGTTGCTTCGTCGAAAACTAAAACTTTACTTTCATTATAAAATGCTCTCGCTAAGGCAATTCTTTGTACCTGTCCACCGCTTAATTGTGTTCCTCTCTCTCCAGCATTTGTAAAAAAGGTATTTGGTTTTGAGACAATAAACTTTTTAATATTTGCTTTTTCTGTTGATAACTCTAATTTGTCAAAATCTATATCGCTAATTTCTTCATCAATAGCAATATTTTCGGCGATAGTCTTATTCGCAAGATATGTTTTCTGAGGGACATAAGAAATTAATGATTGCCAACTTTTAAGAAAAGGAGAATTTGATTTTGAAATGTCATAACCATCTACAATTACATTTCCATTGCTAGGTTGAAGTAAACCCATTATAAGATTTATAAAAGTTGATTTCCCTGATCCAGTTTCTCCAATAATTCCAATTTTTTCGCCATTTCTTATAGATAAAGAAACATCCTCAAGAATAAAATCTGATATTTTATTTTTGTCTGAATTGTCATAAGAATAATAAACCGAATCAAATTTAATATTATTAAATTCATTGATTTTTTTATTTGATAAGTTATCTTTGTAAATTTCCTGGCTATTTTTTGAATCAATATTAGAACTTTTAATCATATTAATTACACTTCTTACAGAATCTTGGTTGAAGGCAATTACCGAATATGATGTATATATTTGATTTATTAAAGGTAAAAGTCTTTGATAAGCTAACACAAATATACCTAATAAAGTAAATGTATTTCCTAGAGAATTGCCAGCACTAATATTTATTAATACTATAGAAATAATCAAGGCTATTCCAATAGACTCAATAATAAATTTGGGTCTATTAGTGTAAAAAATATTTTTTGAAATTAATTCACGCATAGGTTTATCGATATTCATATATTTCTTTATATAATTATCCTGCTTAGATCTTAAAACTATATCAACAAAGAAACCCATACTTTCTTGTAGAAAAGAAAGTTGTTTTTCACTGTATTGGTTAATTAATATACTGTTTTTGTTATAAATAATTTTGGTTAGATAAGTTATTAAAAGATAAAAAGATACAAAAATTACAAACACTATAAGAAAGTTTTTCCAATCAACCAAAAATAAACTAAGAGTCAAGAAAATTGCTATAAAAAAACTTGTAAGTAATTGCGTCAACATGATTATAGAAACTACAGTTCTTTGAATAGCCATTGTTGAAATATTAAGTAGTTCACTTACATTTGTATCTAAATGTTTTTGATAAGAATTATATAAAGCAGACTTATAAATTTTCATACTTAGTTCGGTACCCATTGAAGCAGAAAATTGCGTGTATTTATCAACATTTACAATCCTCAAGAAGGCATTTAGGAAATTAAGAATTATTAAAGATAAACCTGTAAAAAATAATAATAAAAAACTATCTTCAGTATTAAAAAATTTAATGGCTAATTTGTTCAAACCATCTGATGAACCATCACCTACAATGTTATTCAAAAATGAAATTGTTATTGGGACACAAACAGCTTCTACTAAAGCACAAAAAAGCATAAAAAATATTAGGTATAAAAGTTGTTTCTTCCTATTTCTTTTCATTAGAACAAAAAGATTTATAACGGGAGCTTTCAATAAACTTTTAAATTTAAAAAAAGAATTCAATTTATACCTCTGTAACTTTTAAGATATACTATATATTAATTCTTTTTTAGTTCAATAAATACTAACTATTTAAAAATTGATTTCTAACTTTAACTAGAATTTTAAATTCTCATAATAGTTTTTGATTATATTTGAGATATTACGAATATTTTAAATATTTATTTAAATTATTTATAGATATATTTCTCAGTAATATAAAAGAATTTTTTTACTAGTTTCCAAAAGATTTAAAATGTTTTCAAATTAATTGTCCTTACACTCTTTATAGTAAAATAATTAAAATTTACAGACCATGGCCATATTAAGTAATATCTTTAGAAAGATTATCTATAGAATCAAAACTAAATTCAATAAATTTAAATATAAAGAACCCACTATAAATTATTTTAATAGAATTTCATTAAAGTATTCTAAATTTGCCGACGATATTTTTTTGACTGATTTTCAAAAAGGAGTTTGCAAAAATTCCTTTGAAAACTATAAAATTGCTATTAAAGAAATAAATAATAATATTGAGTTTAAAAAATTTATCGGCGAAGATTGGGATACTTTTAGTTCACAAGCTAGAAATATAATACTTAATTCTGATATTAATTCTGTTTTCTCATCGCTTGGTTTGAGATCTTACAAAACACTTTTACCAAATAATTTACCTTCAGCTTTTGAATTTAATAAGATCCAACAAACTCAGCAATCAATTTATGAAATTTTATTAGATTTAAATGGTACATCTTTGGATATTTTTAGACCATATGAATGTTTGAATTACCCAAAGATAGCCTTAAGGAATAAAAGTAATAAAATGATTTTTTTAAACCCTACACAGACTAAATCTATTGAAGATAGTCTTTACATTAAGAAAAATATTGTAAAGAGAAAAGATAATTATTTATTTATTGAAATTGGTGGAGGCGATGGTCATCATTGCAAAAGTATTTGTCAAGTTATCCCAAATTCAAAATATTTTATATTTGATCTCCCTGAGATGTGTTTCAGATCATATTCTCTATTATCCAACCATTTTTCAGGACAAAAATTAATTGGTGGTCTCAAAGAATTTAATCAATTAGAAAGAAATGTTAATGACTTTGTAGATAAGTATGAAGTAGCTATCCTACCTTGTTGGTTAATACCAGAATTTTGTAGTGCAAATTTGGAATTTGATTGTGGAATAAATATTCATTCCTTTGGGGAAATGCCTTTGCAAATAGCTAAAAATTACATATCTAATTTAGAAAAATGTTGCGAATTTTTATATTTGATTAATAGAGAATTTGGATTTAAATGGTCATCTACAGTAAAAAATACAAAATTGAAAGAGATAGGAATCGAGGAATATTTAAATTTTGAAAATCATATTTTAATTGATGTTGATTACCCAATATCTTCAAATCCAATTCATACTTATGGCCAAAACCCATCTTATATTAGAACGATATTTAAGAGGAAAACTATTTAAGATTATGCTTGGCTTTTATAATTAATGATTTTATGCAAAAATCGTATAGAAATTTATCATGAATAATTTGATAAATATAAAATAAAAATATGAATATAAGATAATGAATTACTCAGATTATAGTTTAATTGATCATGCAAAAAAACTTTTTCCAATTAATAGGTCTATAACTGGAGATGGAACGAGACAAACTCTTGAACACTTTGAAAAATATTTTCCTCAATTAAAGAGAGTTTCTTTTAAAACAGGAGAAAAAGTTTTTGATTGGGATATTCCTCCAGAATGGAATGTCAATGATGCTTTCATAATACATAATGAAACAGGTAAGAAATTTGCAGAATTTAAAGATTTAAATTTGCATTTAATGGGTTATTCAGAACCTATTAATAAAGTTTTTGACTTAGAAAAATTAAAAGAAAAAATTTATACTCTTGTTGATCAACCGGACCTGGTCCCATATATAACTTCTTATTATTCTAAGAATTGGGGGTTTTGTTTATCCCAAAAAGATAAAGATAATTTACCAAAAGGTAAATATACAGCTTTTATTGATTCTAGTTTTAAGCAAGGATTTTTAGATTTGTCCCATATGACTATTAAAGGCGAGTCTTCCTCAGAAATATTCTTTAGCTCATATGTATGTCATCCATCAATGGCTAATAATGAACTGAGTGGTCCTATTGTCCTTGGAGGATTAATTGATTACATATTAAAAAAATATCCTAATCCAAAAATGTCTTATCGATTTGTATTTTTACCAGAGACTATTGGAGCAATAGCCTATCTTTCAAGATACGGAGAAGATATGAAAAAAGACATAAAATGTGGTCTCAATTTGTCATGTGTAGGAGATGAAAGATGTTATTCCTATGTTCAAACACCTTATGAAAATACTCTTGCAGATAAGGTAATAAGTGCTGCCTTAATTGGGAAGAAAAATGTAAAAAAATTTTCTTATTTAGATCGTGGATCTGACGAAAGACAATATTGTTCGCCAGGATTTCGTTTGCCAGTATGTACATTTTGCAGAACAAAGTTTGGAGAATACCCCGAGTATCATACCTCTGCAGATAATTTTGAGGTGGTCACAGAAAAAGGTTTGCAAGACTCTTTAAATGTTCTTAAAACTATTGTTGATGCTTTTGAAATTTGTGACAAACCTAGATTAGCTACTCCTTGTGAACCTCAATTAGGAAAAAGAAATCTATATCCAAATATTATGAAAAAATATTACTCCAGGCATCCGCTTCAAACAAGAAAGGATATTTTAGCTTACTGTGATGGAGATAATACATTATTTGATATTGCAAAATACACAAATATTGAACTTCATGAAGTAATTAATGAAATTAAAATTTTATCTGAAAATAATTTAATATTAAAATCATAAAATAAAAAATTTTAATAATTTATTTAATTAATATAAAAAAGTGAGAAATTCAAATTTAATCAAAATTTGGCTAATAAAAGATAAATACTCCTTTAAACCAATAACAGATGAAGAAGAATTATTGGCCAGAAATTTAACATTATTAAGAGGAAATCAATTTAGACACTCAAGGGGTTATGTAAGAGAAGTTTTGTCATCATTATTTGGAATTCCACCACTAAAAATTCCATTGAATTCTCCTCCTGGTAAGCCACCTGAACTTCCTTTGAAATTTGGATATATTAGTTTTAGTCATTGTAATGATTGTCTCTTGATATGTTGGTCTACTAAGACTATAGGAGTAGATATTGAAAGAAAAGATAGATTATTTGATCATATGAAAATAATGGATGTTTTTTATTCTGAAACTGAAAAAAAATATATAAGATTACTTAAAAAGAGTTACCAAAAAAACGCAATATTAAAGCTTTGGAATTTAAAAGAAGCTGCAATTAAATTGCAAAGGGGAAGGATCGTAAACGATTTGAGACTTTGGTTAATAAATGAAAATTTTAAGGATGCTTTTCATATTTTAAATGAGAAAAGAATTAAAGTTTTTCATATGAATTATCAAAATTGGTCAGTAGGATTGGCCTCTAACGATGAAATAATTAATCCAATTATTTGTATTTATAATTAGTTTACTTACTAATTAAATTAAAAAATTTATTTAATTATGATGAACTTGAGAATATAAATAATTATAGTTCTTAATCATATTTTTTATTGAGAAATTTTCTTTTATATGTTTTCTAGCTCCCTTTGATAATCTGTTTATAAAATCTTGGTCTTTATTTTGAGCTTCTAATATAGATTTATATAGTTCATATGGATTTGACTTTGGTACTAGCCAACCAAATTTATCTATTATTATTTTCGTACTTCCTACATCGGTGCCAATGCATAACTTTTCACAAGACATGGCTTCCATCAAAACTATTGGTTGATCTTCTGAAAAAGAAGATAATATATTAAAATCAATTCCATTTAATATATATTCAATATCTCTTCTTATTCCTAAGCAAAAAGTCAAATCTTGAATACCAGCTTTATTTAATAATTTATTTAAATGAGGGTTATTATTTTCCATACCCTCACCTATTAATAATAAATTCCAATCAGTATTTTTTCTTTTTAATAATCTTAATGCTTCTACTAAATTATTATGATCTTTAGCCTTATCGTAGCGTGCTATCATTGCAAAAACAATTTTGTTTTTTATACCTAGATCGCTTTTGATATTTCGATTATATTTTTTTGGCTTATATATTTCTGTATCAATACCATTTGGTATTAAAAACATTTTTCTCATATTGAATTTTATTTTTAAATGGCAATCAATTGCATCTTTTGAGGCACAAATAATCTTATTAGGAACAAAATAAGAGATTATTGAATTAAAAATTGCCACTATTAAAGTATTTAAAGAAATTGTTTTTAATGAAATTGAGGAATTATGAACTGACCAAATAATTTTTAAATCTGTTCGCATCAAAAAAGGTAGTATTGTAATTAAATTTGCATGATAAAGCCAGGAGTGAATAATCTCGGGGTTTTCATTTTTTATGATTTTTCTTAGATTAGAAATTGATTTTAAAATGCACTTAATATTTTGAAAATCTAATGCATATACTTTTATACCTTTTTTTCTTAAAAGATCTATATACATTCCATTTTTTAAAAGACAAATAACAATATGTTTATTTGGTATTTTATTATTAACAAAATTATAAAGTAAAGACTGCCCACCCCCTTCAGTTAGACTCGTAATAATATGGACTATTTTCATTCTTTTAAAAAGTCATTATTAAAAAAATATTTAGGATTAATGTGATTAATGATTTAATTTTTGCAACTGAGATTAATATCTTGATTATTATGAATATCTTCTAATATTTCTTTTATTTGAAAAGCTGAAGACTTTTCTTGTTTATGCCTTAAGTAGTTTTTAGAGAAAATTTTGTCTCCGGGGTAAAAATTGCCAGAACGTAACTTTTTTAGTTTTATAAATCTTGTAAAAGTTAAAGAAGTTCTTATTGAATGAGAATAAACTTGGCCATTTCTAAATCCATTAAAATGAAAACCTTCAAGTCTAAATCCTAAAACCTCAGTTTTTAAAAACCAATTATCTAATCCTGGCCAAGCATGAGTAGCATAAATTTTTTCTAAACCCATTCTCTCAAATGCATGCTCTGACATTAATGCAATAGCTTCAATTATGGCAAAAGGTGATTTTTTGTTTTTAACTGGGCAAACATAAGCGATATCGCAAGATCGTCTTATTTGATTTATGAAGGAAAGATTTATGACCCCAAGAAGTTCATGATCTTTTGTTTTAATCATAAGAAGTAATTTACCTTTAGATTCTGAAGATTCCCAAAAATTAATTTGTTTTTCTTTAGTGTTAGGAAATCTTCCTTGGTAAAGAAATTCAGTTATATTATGATCGTTAAACCAACTATGCCAAATATCTAAATCTGATTCTTCGGGGATAGTTAAATCTATCGTGGAACCATTTAAAAATATATTTGACATGATTATTTTTTGCTCTAGTAAATATTATAGTTTAAAATAGAATCTTAGTAATGCGAATTAATTTATTAAAAACTTATAAAAATTCTTTTTTAAATTTATTGAGATATAAAATTTCTTTTCTAGAAAATCACTGAAACTATTTAGAACAAAATAGAAGATCAAATTATAAAAATTTTTATAAAAAATCATCAATTACCTCTCTTAATTAATTGCCCGATTGTACCAAAAAATAAAATCTATATAAAAGTTTAATATTCCTGGAACTGAAAAAGTTAGTATGTTTAATAATTAATCAAATGAATTATTTTAAATTTCTATTCAAATTAGAATTATGAATACTAAATCAATTCTAACCAGTTTTTTAAATCATTTTTATTATTTATTAAATTTATACCATGTGTGTGCAATTTATTATAAAGTATCTCACTTGTTGGTTCATAAAAACAAGTTGGTATTTTATGATCATTAGCAATTAAAGATGTTGAAGTAAAAGGCATTGATATTACTGCATTAGAAAATTTAATAATCTGTTCAGCTGGAGTTTCAGGAGGAAGATTATGAAATTTCTCATAATTAATATTTTTTATAAAATTTTTGTATTTAGGATGTAAATTGGAGCCTATAGACCTTTTGCCTTTGTAAACAATTACAAAATTAAAATCTAAAGATATCTCTAATATGTCACTCATAAATTTTATACAAATCTCTGGGGTGTAATAAGGATAAAAATGCAAAGATTGGAAAAAGGAGCTTCTTACAGGTTGAACGTCAAAAATTGTAATTATTTTTGAATTTTTATCAATTTCTGATGGAATATCAATATATTTATCAAAAAATGGAACTATACCTTTTATTTCTACATTAGGCTTGTCAATTGCTAGATTTAAATAATCTGCCATATATTTATCCCATACATAGTAGTAACTCCATGTATTTGATTGCCAACCAGGACCATATAGATCTTTTTGAAGCAACGTGTTTGAAAATTTTACACAATTTGTAGAATAGAAAAAAAGAATATTTTTTGCCCCTTTTAGTTCAGCGCAATATGTCCATAAAGGTCTATATATGTAATTACTATTATTAAAAAATAAATACTTAAAACTGCTTTTTGTATTATTCATGCTAAAAATTTTGGCTTTTATAGACTCAGATAATAGATAAGAACGATATCCTTGAGATAAAAGAAGATCCATTGTTCCAAAAAATAATGCTCTTATATACCAAATTGAAAATTTAAAAATATAAATTCTACTATTTAGACTTAATAAAGGGTCCCAAAAATAAATATTATCCATATCAGGTATGAATTTTTTTTGATTTTTTTGGTAGGGAGTAAATATATTATTCTTATGTGAAATTTTATTCTTGAGATTTTTCCTAATCCAATTAACAAAATTATTATTACTTAACGAATTTGTATTGCCTAATGGAATGTTATCTATATATATGCAATCTTCATATAAAAGATTTTTTTTTAGTGGGTTAAAAAAAGTACTATACAAAACTTTTATATAAACAATTATTGATTGCAAAAGATAAATTAGAAAATAAATCCTTAATAAGATAGTTGAAATAAATTTATTAATCTTTATTCCATCATTTTTTAAAATATTGATCCAATCTTTAGGTAAGGGGTATGCAATTTCTTTACTAAGCCCAATAAAATACAATATTGTTTTGTTGAATTCTAAATTAATTAGTCTAGTAATAAATATTTGTCTTATTACATTTTCCAAATTTATATTCTTTCCTTCTAAAAAAAGATATTTATCGTAAAATTTTGGAAATATCTTAATTTTAGATACTGTAAGTTTTTTGTTAAGATCCATAATAAATTTAAATTTTCTATTTTTTTTAATAATCTTATAACCACGCATATATCCCTTTACAAATGAAATATTTTTAAAAAATAAATCATAATTTAGATCAAACATTTTTCCTATTTTAATTATTTTTTGATTTTGCAACTAAGCGAAATTTTTTGATTATTATATATATTTTCTAAGAGTTGTTTTATTTTGTGTAAATACATAGAAGAATATCTTTACAAAATATTTAAAACATAATTTATAAATTTTACTATTAAAATTTTCTAATTTAAAAAAATTTTATAACTGAATAGCTTAATTAAGATTTCCAAATTTTTAAAAGATATTTTTAATTTTTGATTAAATGCCTATTAATCTATATGTATATTTTTTAGTTATGTTTGGTTGCAAAAATGTTTTTATTAAATTAAATTGAAAAATATTTTAAATTGATCGATATTTTTCAACACAATATTTTATCTAAAAATGAGTAATTTTAAAGTAGGAATTATAGGATATGGATATATAGGAAAAGCCGTTGTAAATAAATTCTTATCATGCTCCAATCATCATATAAGAATTTTAGATAGAAATATTCCTAATTGCCTAGATGTTAAAGAGTGGATCCAAGGAGATTTCCGAGAAAAAAGGGTAATTTCTAATTTTATAAAAGATCTTGATATATTAATTCATCTGGCCTCTTCAAATGTTCCTTTAACTTCCTCTGCTTCTATTGATATAAAAGATAATGTATCTTCTATGATACAAATTCTAGATTTATCTAAGAAACTTAATCCTAATATTTATATTATATTTGCTTCCTCAGCTTCAGTATATGGTAATCAAATGTTTTTCCCAATTACTGAAGAAAGCTTGCCTCTCCCAATAAGTTTTTATGGTCTAGAAAAACTCTCTATTGAGCATTATCTAAGAATTTATAATCGACAATTTGATATCAATTATGCTTCCTGTAGAATTTCGAATCCATATGGTCGCGGACAAAAATTTAACACTCTTCAAGGAATAGTTTCAATTATAAAATATGCATATCAAAATAACTCTGACATATCAATTTATGGGGCAAATGAATGTACAAGAGATTTGATTCATATTTCCGATCTCGCTGATGCATTTTATAAATTAAGTATAAATAAACCTCTAAATAGAGTAATTAATGTTTCATCTGGAAAAGAAATAAAAATAACTAAATTAATTAAAGTAATAGAGGAAATTTTAGGAGATAAGGTAAAAGCAGATTTCTTGGAACTAAGGCCCACAGATATAAAAAGGAGTGTCCTAGATAACAAGAAAATTATGGAACTTATTGAATGGGCACCAAAAAAGGATCTTTTTGAGGGTTTAGAAGAATTCTTTGATAATTAATATTTCTACTTACAAATAAGAATTTTTTTGGTTTTTGTTAATATGTTTCTAAAGATTTAATTCATAATTATGACCCCTCCAGTAGTTATCTCTGTAAGAGTTGACTTAAACAAAATTATTTAGACTAGGATGTGAAATGCAAAAAACAAACTTTAATCAACTAAGTAAAATTTTTAGAAGTCTACTTTCAAAAAGTTCTAAAGATTTTTTAGTTATACATAGTGATCTTACAAAAATTGGCTTATATTATCCTAAAAACAAAAATATTCTAGAAGATATTGCTGAAATATTTCCTAAAAAAACAATTTGTATTCCAGCTTTTACAACAAATTCTTTCACTAGTAAAAAAATTTATAAACCAGAATTTGATAGATCTGAAGTTGGATCATTGGGAGAGATAGCAAGAAAGTCAGGTTGGCAAAGAACTAATAATCCAATGCATTCTTATTTTATAAATAAGCCTTTTGATAAAATCACTCATACTGAATACAAAGCTGAAATTAAGACTTCTTCTTTTGGAAATTCCTCTTTTTTAGCAGATATTGAAAAAAATGCTCAAGTCTTACAAATAGGATGTTTCCAAAATTCTTATGTTCACAGAGCTGAGAATATTTTTAAAGTAGATTATCGTTTTTCAAAGAAATTTAATGGTTCATGGAATTATAAATCAGAAAAAGGTCTAATAGAAAATGAAACAATAGTCAGATACCTTAATATTAAGGGAATCGAAGAGTTAGATAGAAATAAATCGCGTTATCAGTTTTGGGATAGTGAATTTTGTCAATCTATGTTTTTAAATAAGTGTTTATTAAGGACCTTTACAGCTCAAAATTTTTTAAATTTCACTTTAGATAAACTCGATAAAAATAAATATTATTTGACTGCCATTGACAATAATTGAAAAATTTTAAGTATTATTAATTAAAATAGTCAATTGTAGCAATTAAGAAAAAAATTTTGAGAAATATTATTTTAGGGTTATATTATTATGCAAATGAAATATAAAAATGAACGCTAAAGATATAATTTCAGAGGCATGTGGATTGTCTCAATCTCAGATTACAGTAAATAGTAAACTATCAGATCCTATTGAATGGGATTCATTAGCTCAGTTAATGATAATAGCTTCAATAGAAGAGCATATTGGGAGAGATTTGACTATGGATGAATTTGAACAATCAAGATCTTATTTAGGAGTTGAAAAATTGCTAAATTAAAATTTATATATGGATATTAAATCAGAAAAAAAAATATTTTTAATAGAAAATAACAATATTTATCAATATATCGATCTTATTGGAAATGTTAATTTGGTTAAATCAAAACTCATCCAAGAAAAGAATCAATTTTCAAAAAATCATTCTTTTCTTTTCCAATACAATTCGTGGTTTTCATTTGCAGTTTTCTACATAGCAGCTAAAGAACTTAATATTACAGTAGAACCCACGCAAGAAAATTTAAATGTATCAAATAAAATTTTATTAAAATCAAATGGTGAAGAAATAAAATATTTAAAAAAAGAATATCGTAACTTTTGTAATAATTTTGAACCAGGATTTATAATTAATAGCAGTGGTACTACTGGTAAACCAAAAAAAATATATCTTTCATACCTAAGGTTAAATAATAGCTGTTTATCAATTAAAAAATATATGAAAACTTCTTATGATGACTTTCACGCATGGTCTATGCCTCCTGATTATGTTTATGGACTATCAATGCTTAATCAAGTAATTAATAGTAATTCATCAGTTTATATAATTGACCCCATAAAAAACATTAAGGAAATAATGGATAAATTGAGACAATATAAGGTGAACAAATTATACGGAGTACCTAGCGGAATAAAAATGATAATGAAATATGGTTTTAATTTAATTTCAGATTATCTTAAAACAATTTTTATAGCAGGTGGTAGATGTGATAAAAATCTAGCGGAATTAATTTCTCAAAGAGGGATCAAAGTCTGTGTAATGTATGGATGCACTGAAGCAAGTGCAAGATTAACTTATATTTTTGATGACATAAATGAAATAGGTAAGGGATGTGTTGGAATTCCTATTGATGGAGTGGATATAAAAATATTGGACAATTCAATGCAAAATAGATTAGCTATTGAGGAAAATATTACAGGAGATATCGTTTTTAAAAGTGATTATAGTTTTCTAGGCTCTTTTGAGAATAATAATGTAAAGATTACTAATGACAATGAGTGGATAGAAACTGGGGATATAGGATATATATTAAATGGAAAATTATTTATTACCGGAAGAAAAGCACGCTTTGCAAAGATAGGAGGAATTAAAATCAGTCTTGATGAGATTGAAATTTTTTTAAATGAGATTTTCAATCAAAACGAACTGGCATGTATTCGTAAAGACAATGGAAATGATACCGATGATATTTATTGCATAATTGTATCTAGATTTTCAAACGAGGAATTAAAATCAAAATTTGTAAATTACTGCTTAAAGAATAATAAGTATCCTAAATGGAGAATAGCTATTAAATTTATTAATTGTAAAACTATACCCAAGTCAAAAAATGGTAAGTCCAACTATAAAATATTGGAGAAATTTATAAAATGAAAAGATTACTTATTTGTGGTTGTTCTGGATTATCTCGAGACATTGTTCCATTAATAGAAAAAAATGATTGCTTTGTTAAACATTATAATAAAGAAAAAAAATCTACAGAAATTATTAGCTTTGATGAAATACTTTTTATAGATTCTAATTTTAAAAAAAATAAATATTTAGGATATGAAGTCCATAAAGATTTTCAAAATGATAAAAAATATAATAATTATTTTTTTGTTTCTTTTAGTTCAATAAAATCTCAATACTATAGAAAAATTTGTAGAAATAAATTTTTATCTTTTGGTTTTAAAGAGATTTCTTTAATTAGTAAAAAAGCTTATATTGCTGATAATTCTCTTATTTACAATGGTTGTTTTATAGGAAATGGGGTCTATCTAGGTCCTAATAGTATTGTTGAGACAGGCACTATTATACTTTTTAATTCGGTTGTTAGCAGAGATTGCTTTATTAATAATGATGTATTTATTTCAGCAAATGTAACTGTTACAGCAGGAAAAAAAATTAATAATAACGCTTACATTGGAGCTGGTTCATTAATAGATGCATCTATCGGAGAACTTTCGGTAATTGGATCAGGAAGTAGTATTAAGCGAGATGTTAAAAAATTTACTTTTTTTGATGGTGCTACTAATATTAAATATCGGGAAGTTAAATTTGAACTTCAAAAAAAGTTTATAGATGCTAGGAGTTTATTTTGATTATTTATCAAAATTTTTTTTAATATAAGATTAATATTATTAAATAACATTAGGAGGAATTTAATTTTATATGATTTCTAATTTTTATAGAATTCTTCCCAGGCTTTTAGATGATTTTTTCCTAATACCATGCCATCAGCATCACAAATACTGCAAGGATGACCTGCCTTTAATCTTTCTTTTGAAAGCTTTTTTCTATATTGATTAAATCTTTTAGAAAACCAGATATCTTCTACTGATTCAGCGTAAACATTTCCAAACTTGAGTTTTTTATTCCAGTCTTGGACGCAAAGAAGTACATCACCATTAAAATCGATAGTTAGAGAATAATGAGTATATGCACATGGCCTTTTTTCATGACTAGTTGATTTCTCAGTTTCAATAACCCCCCCTCTATTAGTCATTTTTATTCCAAAACCCTCATCAGCACCGTACCATCTATTTCTTACTGTGAGGAAAGATCCTGGTATGCCAGAATCTTTGACTAATTTTTGGAATTTAGTAATTTGATGAGGACCGTCATAAGCGCTTACAACTAATTGGCTTAAATTTGCTTTATATAAATCCTGTATTACTTTTTCATTCAATAAATCTCCATTAGTAACAAGCTCAGTATGAACATTTATTGATAATAATTTAATAATTTCAACAATGTCTGGGTTAGCTAAAGGCTCTCCATAACCACAAACATTTACAATCCCTTCGAATCCAATATCTTTGAGATCATTTGAAAGCTTTTGCGCTAAAGAAGGTTTCATCCATAACCTCTGGTTAGGATAGTTATCTGGATTAACTCTTGGACAAAAAACGCATTTTCTATTACAAAATTCTCCAGTATTTAGATCTATGAATGAGAGTAATGGCCCCTTAGATGTTAATTTTACATTATTTATTAGAGGTTTTTTCCTTTCGAGATTTTTGGCTAAAGTCTTTTCCATGCCTAATTTATAACATATCTTAGATTTAAAACTAAGTTTAATTTTTAATACGTAAAAAAATTACAATAACATCTTGCCAAATGAGCGTTTGAATAAAATTAAAATAGCTTTATCAAGCTATCATTGATAAAAGAATGTAAGGCTTATAAAAGCATAAGTAATTTGCAAAAACCTAAATTCTCAGAAACAATAATCCCTACTTTATTAGGCTTTTTTAAATAATATTCTTTTAATCCAATGTGGGTTGATAAAAATCAAAGTTTATATGAACAAAAAAGTATTTCCTGTAAATTTCAGTTTTAAATGTATATTGAATAATCAAAAAATTACTCAAGGATAGAAATATAATTTTAATTTTTAGATTTAAGTTTAATTATTTGGTATTACTGGAATATTATCCAAAATGCAATCTAAAAGTTCCCAGGAATTCGCAACATAATCTTTGAGAAATTTGTCAAAATCTATTTCAGAATTAGAATCGGCTCCATCTGATATTACTCTTACTATTGCCCAAGGAACGCATTCTTGCTCAGCTACTTGAGCAACTGCACCACCCTCCATTTCAATAGCCTCTAAATTCGGTATCTCATCCTGAAGTCTTCTTATTACTTCTTCATCAGAAATAAAGGCATCTCCTGTAGCAATTAAACCTTTTTTTATTTTACCAAATTTAGTTAGATATCCATTTTCGAGACTTTTTGTTATTGAACTATAAATCCAATTTTTCAATATATTATTGGATTCTAATTTTGCCTTTTTTAGAGGTGGCAAAACAAATTTTTCAAAGATTGGTCGGGCATCCATGTCATGCTGAATTACTTCGTTCGCGATGACTATATCCCATTGATTTAGACTTTTATTGGCTGCTCCAGCTACCCCTGTAAAAATAATTAAATCAACTTTATTTCTTCCAGCTAATAATCTTGTAACTGCTCTTGCAGCACTGACTTTCCCCCATCCGCTCCAAGCTAAAGTTATGTATACAGAATTGTAATTCGGAACTTTTTTTCTTAATTTCCCATAATAAATTTTTAAATCTCCATATTCTAATGTCTTTACATTTTCTAAATTCTCTATAGTGCTGCCAATCTCTTCTGGCATTGCGCTGAGCAGGCCTATGTTTATTGATTTCATTTTTTTAGATAGAATGCCATTAAATATAGAGTAATTTATTTTTTTACTAATGAAAAATAACAAGTTGAAATTAGCAATTAATTCATATAATGATTTTCCTAAAGAAGGAATTGTTTTTAGGGATGTACTACCAATTCTTAGAAATCCCGATATCTTTTCCGATTTAATTAAAGAAATGTCCTCTAGTTACATTCTTAGAAATTCTGATGCAATAATTGCTATTGATGCTAGAGGTTTTATTTTTGGTGCAGCGATATCATTACACCTATCAAAGCCGCTAGTTGTTGCTCGCAAGCCTGGAAAATTACCAGGAGAAATTATAAGTAAAACATACAATTTGGAATATGGTACAAACTCATTATCAATTCAGGAAAAGTCAATTTCTGATTTTCAAACATTTTGTATTGTTGATGATTTATTGGCAACAGGAGGTACAGTAAATTGTGTCGCAGATATTCTAAAGTCCAAGAGAAAAAAAATAACAGGATTGTCGGTAGTTATAGAACTTAAAGATTTAAATGCAAAATCTAAATTTGATTTCCCTGTAGAATCTCAAGTAATTTACTAAAAAAATTTATTCTTTTTTATCAAAATTCAACATAATCGTTTTAAATCCTAATACATCTTTTTAAAGTTTATTTATTTTTATCAAAGAAAAATTTTTTCTACTGAAAAGACTATCTTGGTTTTACACCGTATCCTAAGATTTGTCGTTCTCGAATCCATCTTAATTTAGATTTTTCTCGCTCTCTTATTAACGGTGCTATTAGATTTGATATTTTTAGTAAAAAACTATTTTTCCAAAGAATAGGTAAATGCTTAAAATAAGATATCTTTAAAGAAACAAATCCAGATAATAAATAAAGTCTTTCCATAGTCACTTTGGTGAAGGGGGTTTTATGGGTCCAATCGTCATAAAATATCTTTGTTTGCGCTTCCCAGTCTGGAGTAAGAGTAATCAATATTCCTCCAGGTTTTAATACTCTAAATGCCTCATTAAAAAAAAATTCGGGATTATAAATATGTTCAACGACAGCCTTGCTAAAAACTATATGGAAACAGTTATCTTCAAATGGAAGAGATTCATTTTCTATATCATTTTGAACTAATTTTATTTCAGGATAGTCAATTGCTGCAGACGAGAGTAAATCAGTACCTGTAACAATTAAGCCTAACTGGGAGAATTCATTCAAAAGATCTCCATTGCCACATCCTATTTCAAGAAATGAGAATCCTTTTTTTATTTCAAATTTTTCAAAAAGCTCTCTAGCTAAAAGGGCAGGATATTTCGTCTTTGGTTTAATTTTTCTGTCATAGACTATGGAGAGATAGTCCATAAATTTTGTTAGAAGGACAAATTTTATTGGTATATTATCACATTTAGCTTTTGCCGAGTATTAAAAAATTAATTGTGTAAATTGTATCTAAAACTTAAATTTTAATTCAATTATAAATTCTAATAATGTCGATTAAATAATTCCGATTAGCATTTTATTTATTGAATAAAGCAAATTTAATTTATTTCCCCAGATTATTTTGACAAGGACTGACAAAGTTAAATTTAATATTTAATTTAAAACCTTATTTGTAAAACCATTTGTCAACAGCAGGGGTCTAAAAAAGAAATTTTTATCTGTAATTTACTTTTAAAAAAAACTATCTTTTTTTATTAAACTTTCTAAATAATTAGTATATTAAGAGAGAATCCTTTTTGAGCCAAGCGGACTTGAACCGCTGGCCCACTGCATGCCATTTATGTACTAAATTAATCTATCATAAGTTTTTGAAAATCTTTAGCTAATTTGGCCGCAGGGCTAGTCTCAGAGAAACAAAATTGATAAGAAAAAGTTATTTTTATTCAGATAAACAACTTTTAACTGTTGGATAAATTTGCATTGCAATTTTTAACATTCCATAATCTCCAGGATGTGCTCGTACTCCAGGATTAAAATAAAATTTTTCCGATTCAGCAAGTAATTTAGAAGGGTTATCAGATGAAGAGATTAAATTAGATAAATCCACTAGGTAAAAGCCTAATTTTGAACTAATTTCTACAAAAATATTATTCTTTAATTCGTCAGGATAAAAAGGTGTGGTTAATATTGAACATTGAGTATTTGGCAATTTGCTTAAAAAAAATTCTAGATCCTTACTAAATATATTTAAGTTTTTTCTCGATACATTATCTCCAAGCTGAATTATTAAAACATCTGGCCTATTTAAATTAATTTCATCAATTAAACTATTTGGAAATTTTCTTTTTTGGGCAATACTTGCAAGATTATAAACTGAATAGGAAACTTTATAATTTAAATTTTCTGCTATTTTTTTTGAAATAAGTTGAGGATAAGCATTATCTTTTTTTGTTGCAGCCATACCCCACATATTATTCCAACTTTTTTCTTTATTAGGCATACTTAATGCAATACTATTTCCAATAAATGTTATTTTGACTTTATTTTTAAAAGATGGATTTTTATTGATTAACCCTTTTATTGATAAAGTTTGTCCTTTAGTTTCTGTAAGTTCATTATTTAAGTTTTTATTTTCAAAATCATAAATTGTTCCTTGCTTATAAGAAATATATAATCTTGTAATCCTTTTGTATAAAGGTATAATTTCATTTCTATTTAAAAATAATAAAAAACATGTCAGAAAATTTAATGTAAATATCAAATAAAATAAAAATTTGTATTTATTTATCTTGAACATAAAAAGATTACCCTGAAATTAATAAAGTCTTGAAAATTAAAATACAAATGATTATTTGATTAATTTTTGTTAATTACGATAACTATTATTTTTAGCAAAAGATGCAAATTTAATTTTTATGATGATAAAAATTAATCTTATAATCTCAAAATTACTGATACAAATAATCACATTAAGTAAGCTAAATTACTGTTGAGAGTTGCATTCGATTAACATATCCCAATTAACCTGTAACAATATTTGGCTATTGTTTTTGCAAATTTGGTCACAGAGGTGGTCGCAGAGGGGACATATTTAATCACTAGAATAAATGGTCTATTCCTATCTATTTTCTTTAAAACTAATTGGTATGAATTGCTGAAATCTTGATGGAGCCAAGCGGACTCGAACCGCTGACCCCCTGCATGCCATGCAGGTGCTCTACCAGCTGAGCTATGGCCCCACATTGTGAAACAACAGTAATATTATCAATCTTAAGATTTCTTTCTTAACTGCCGTAATTTCTATAGTACTTTATAGTGTTTGATTAATGGATTTTTCAACTTAAAATATACTTAGAGATTTACAAGTTGTAGCATGCTTTTTGGGTCTGTTCTAAAGCTTACTTAAAGATTCAAGTTGGGCATGGGCGGTCTGTGGAAGGAAGATAAATCAGAAGAAGATATTTAACTAAAGTTTCTTTTAGATATTTATATGGCGAAAGAAGTATGGTTTTATTTGATATAGAGTTTTTGTTAAAAAGCCATTTATTTATGATTATGAAAAAGTTGCTGAGTATAAGCTTGTTGGTTTATTCACAGCAGCGGAATAGAAAAAAGGGATTCGCATGTTAGTTTTCTTTATTTATTTGTAATAAATTAATGTATACAAAAATAGCAAAAATCCCTAAATAATAAGTATTAAATTTTCTTTAGTTTGATCATATAATTTGAAACTGTTTCTTTAATGCCATCATCAAGGCTTATTTTCGCTGACCAACCTAAATTATTAATTCTTTGGCAATTTAATTGTTTTTTTGGCGTCCCATCTGGTTTAGTAGTGTCCCAAATAACCTCTCCATCAAAACCTGCGTATCTAGCGATTTTAATAGATAAATCTCTAATTGAAATATCTTTACCTGTTCCAACATTTAAGAAAGAAAGAGGAACTCCTGAATTATCTAGAGGGGCGTTTTCAGAATTTGGATCCCAATTTTCAAGTGTAAATACCACTGATTCTCCTAAATCATCAACGTGAAGAAATTCTCTTAACGGTGAGCCTGTTCCCCAACAACTAACTGAGTTAGTTGAATTAACAGATGCCTCACAAAATTTCTTTATTAGAGATGCCATCACATGACTATTCGTTGGGTGATAATTATCACCAGGGCCGTAAAGATTAGTTGGCATTAGAGAAATAGCATCAAATCCATATTGCAATCTTAGAGATTCACATAGCTTAATACCTGAAATCTTAGCTATCGCATACCACTGATTAGTAACTTCCAATTCGCCATTTAAAAGTGAATCTTCTGATATAGGCTGCTTGGCATACTTTGGGTAAATACAACTACTTCCAAGGAAAAGAAGTCTTTTAACACCAAACTTCCATGATGATTCAATAACATTTGTCTGAATTTTAATATTTTCCAGGAGAAAATCTGCTGGACTAATTGAATTAGCAAGTATGCCTCCAACCTTTGCGGCTGCTAATATTACAACCGTAGGTTTATTTTTTATGAACCAATTATCTAATGCATTTTGATCCATTAAATTTAATTCATGCCTATTTGGATTAAGAATTGCCCCACCATTTGAATTGGATCCATATCCATGTTTTTTCAAAGCCCTTAAAATTGCTGATCCTGCCATCCCGCTAGAACCAGCAATAAAAATTTTTTCGTTTAATGATATTTTCTTCATTAAAAATAAGTAGATCCTTAAAATTAAGAATTACTAGAGTTCATCATGTAAGAAATGTTTTTGTTAATTAATTGATTATTGCTTGTTAACAAAAACCAACCAACTAACTTTTGATTATATTTATCTATATAGTTATTTATAAATTTCAAATCATTCGAGTTAAATTTACCCGACTCAAATATTAATATAAGCTTATCTGTTTTGTTTATAATTTTATCCTCAAGCAAATTAGTGTGAATTAAATTTTTCCTCTTTTCAAAAAATATTTCGTTATGAATTTCTTTATTATTCGATTTATCAAATAAAATTAGACCAATATTACTATTAATTAGATTTTCTTTATTCAGAACCTTATCGAGTAAATTAGTATTAATTAATTTACTATTTTTATAAATAGTTCCTAAATATGAAATTTCAAGATATGGCTCGAAGTCAGACAAATCAAACTTTAGATCATCTCTTCTGTCTTTAATAATCGAGATGAAAATAGAAAAAACAATGGAAGCAAAGAAGCTAAAAAGAACATTTTTTAGTGTTTTTGGATAAGCTTTTTGTTTATCAAGAGTAGGGGAAGAAATCATATCCCATGCATTAGGAGTATTATTTAAATTTAATTTCGCTATAGCCAATTCTCTTTCAGCAGCATAAAGTAAACCGGTATCTCTAGAAGCTTTTTCTTTTAGTATTTGGAAATTGATAAGAATTTCATTAGGTCTTCTCAAATACTCTTTTAACGTCTTGATTTCTCTTTTAAGGTTAATTAAAGTTTTTGAATCATTTTTTAATTTTGATGATAAATCTATATATCTTGCTTCCAATTTTTTTAAAAGAGCGTATTGATTATCAAATCTTTGACTATAGCTATTTTCATTTAAATAATTTTTATTTTGGGAATCATTTTTTGAATCTTTTTCTGTTAATGAAAAATCTAATTTGGTTTCTAGATTAATAATTCCATTTATAGGCCCGAGGCCATTTTCAATAAAAAATTTATTGAATTTTTTTTGAGAGTTTATGGCTCTTTTCTCAAGTGATTCTATTTCTGTTTCTAAGAATCTTATATTTTTCTTGATATCTATTACTTTTAATTCTTTAGAATATTCTTTGTATTTAGATGAGATATTTTTTAATGTATAGATTATTAAGTCTTTGTCTTTATTAAAAGCGGTAACTTTTAATACGTTTGTTCCTTTTTCAAAATCAATTGTTAAATCTTTAACCCAATCATTAAAATTATAATCTTCAATATCAATGCTTTTGTTTTTATAGTAAGTTTTAACTGATTCAAAAACTGGAAGTAATACTGATGGGCTTTTTAAAATAACCTTTTGAGTTTCATTTGTTTTTGAATTATTTATCGGGTTGATTAGTGCTAAGGGATTAAAGGTAGTTTCTGTTTTTGCCTCTTTAATTAAAATATTAAAACTGCCTTTATAAATAGGTTTTCTTGTTAAGTTAAATGTAAGAGAAATTGTTGAAAGTAAAGAAATTAAAAATAATATTAATTTTTTGTTTCTATTTAAAATTCTTATAAAACTCGAGAAATCTATCTCATCATTTTTAATATTTTGTTGATAATTAGGAATATTTGTTTTGCTCATAAGCTTAATCAAAGATTTTATAAATGCCTACAGCATTTATTAATGGTGTACCAAACTCCCTAATTACTGAGGTTGTCTTTCCTAATATGTTAGCTCGAACGATGATAATATCTCCATCAATAAGTAATGGATTAGTCGGAGAATTTTTTTGAGAAGTTGGTTTGTATGCGAACGTCTTTTTAGTTGTTTTACCATTCTCATTAAATCTTATAAATTCTATTTGACCTGTTTGAGGTTTGTTTCCACCGGAAGCTGCTAAAGCTTCAAAAAGGCTAGATCCTTGAGGGAGAGTTACTTTCCCTGGTCTTAAAATATTTCCATTAACATAGATTGAGATTGTGTCAGGAGTTAAATTTGATTTATTTATACTTAAAATCTGTTTAATAATAGGTTTATCAGATTTTGGAACAATTATAAGATCACCATTGTGTAATTCTAAATTTTGGTTCATATCGCCTTTTTCTAATAGATCAATAAGATTAATGTGAGTAGCAATCTTCCCGCCTCCTTGAGATTTGCTATTAATTCTTATTATTTTAATATTTGATATATCCGCTTGGTTTGTAATACCATTGCTTTCTTTAAATATATCGAACAATCTAGCTTGGTTATAAAAATAAGTAGAATTAGAATTTATAGTATCTAAGTATTTTGAATTTAAAGGGTCTATTTTGTCTTTATTTCTTTTTTTATTGGAGATATCGAAAGTGTATAAACCTGGTCTAGCGACTTCACCTTTAATTATTACTTTTATAGGTTTGTAAAATATTAAGGATAAAGATATATCTGGTTCGTAAATATAATTTTTGTATCGTTCTATAATAAAAGATTTTAATTCTTTAATAGTTTTACCCTCTGCTTTTACTGAACCCAATTCAGGTAAAGATATGTAGCCATCTCTATCAATAATGTAGATACCTGAGAAATCATTTAAACCTCTAAAAGTAATATTAATTTCATCTCTAGGACCTAAAATATATTCGCTTTTAATATTTTTAGAAATATTTTCAGTTTTTAAGTTTTCTTTCTCTAGAGTGAAATTATTTATTTGATTGGCTTGCAAATAATTTGTAGTGTTAAAGATATTAGAGAATGTTCCTATATATATAATTGAAAAAAAAACCTTTTTAAAGCCAATTTTAATCAAAATAAATTATTAGAACCTTAACCATTATATCACTATTACAGTCATGAATCTGACTTAAGAATTCTTTACTTTTTAAAATCAATTAAATTACTCATAACTTATTTATAAAGAAATTATCGCCTTTATGAGATAGAATTGACTCTACATTTGAGGAATATTTTTTGGAAAGTATTTCCGAATTAAAAGCAAAAATCCTAAATTTAACAAAAGATTATTCAATAAAAGCTCACAAAGCTTTTAGACCAGATGGTGATAATTTGCGTTTAGTCTGGGAAGAAGGCATGGCTATTCCATATGCCGGGAGAGTTTTTACTGATGAAGAAGTAGTTGCAGCAGTATCATCAACGCTTGATTTCTGGCTGACTTTGGGAAAAGAAGGTAACAATATGGAAAGGGAATTATCAGACTTCTTAGGGATCAGAAAATGCCTATTAGTTAATTCTGGATCAAGTGCAAATTTAGTTGCTATTTCAGCTCTTACTTCTTATAAATTAAAGAATAAAAAGATTAATAAAGGAGATGAAGTTATAACAGTTGCGGCAGGATTCCCCACAACAGTTGCTCCTATTCTTCAAATCGGAGCTAAACCAGTATTTATAGATGCTGATGTTATTACAGGAAATGCGAACTGCGAAGAGTTAGAAAAAGCATATAAAAAAGGAAAAACAAAAGCAGTTATGATGGCTCACGCTTTAGGAAATCCATTTAATTTATCAAAAACCCTAGAATTTTGCAGAAAATATGACCTTTGGCTTATTGAGGATAATTGTGATGCTCTTGGTTGTAGCTATTCTATGCCAAAAGAAATAGCCCATAGACTTGGCTTTACTAAAAATAGTCCAGGACTGGATGATGGCCCAGATAAAATAATAAGATGGACAGGCTCTTGGGGAGATATTAGTACTCAGAGTTTTTATCCTCCCCATCATCTAACGATGGGTGAAGGAGGATCTGTAAATATTATAAGTAGTAAGAAATTAGCTGTAATAGCTGAAAGTTTTAGAGATTGGGGTAGGGATTGTTGGTGCCCAAGTGGAATTGATAATACATGTAAAAAAAGATTTGATTGGCAACTCGGAGATTTACCAAAGGGCTATGATCATAAATATACTTATAGCCATTTAGGGTTTAATTTGAAACCGCTAGATATTCAAGCAGCTATTGGTAGGATCCAACTTAAGAGGCTCCCGGAATTTATTGAAAAAAGGAAAGAAAACTGGAATTATTTAAGGACTGGATTAATTAAATCAGAAGATTTCCTTGAGTTTGCTTTACCTACTCATGCAGTTAATTGGGATGTTGAAAAAGGTTTTTCATGGGATCAAACAAAATGTAAAACTGATTGCTCTTGGTTTGGCTTTAAAATTTCTATTAAAAAAAATTCACCATTTACAAGGACTGATTTGGCGAAGGAATTAGACAAATATAAAATTGGCAACAGGATGTTGTTTGGTGGTAATTTAATAAGACAACCTGCTTTTATTGAAATTAATAAAGAAAACCCTAACTCATATAGAACTGTTTCTGAAACTAAAGGTTCAGATGAAATTATGAATAACACACTTTTCCTTGGAACTTATCCAGGACTTACTAAATCAATGATGGATTTTGAAATAAAAGTAATAAATAACTTTATTGCACAGTTTAAATAGTTGAGAGGAATTAATATTTAAGGAAAGTTGAAAATATATAAATTAAATCATCATCAATATTTTTCTTGAAATTAAAATGTTGATAAAATACCTTATATATTATTTTAAAAATTTATTAGAAGATTAAAAAATTTAAAAATTGATATTAACTAATTTATTTTTAAAAATAATTGAGATTTAATTAAAATTTAATTCTCTAAAAATATATTCTGCTATTTGACGTGATCCTTTTTTATTTGTATGAATAAAATCATAAAATCCATCATCATCAATAGGTGATTGTAAATACATGGGATAAATGGTTGCATATTGCCCATATTTACTTTCGCCAACTGCATAATTAATTGACAAATAAACCTGACCTATATTTTTGCAGACTTCTTTATGCACTTTTGAATGCCTATCGAGGAAATCAATTGGATTTTTAAATTTGCATCCAGGAACTTGCTGCTGAATAATATGAATTTTGCTGTTTGGGAACGATTTTTTTGTTTCTTTCAGTAAATCATTTATCAAATATTTATATCCATTTATAGATAAATTATTTATTGAAACCTTTCCTTTTTTAGGTTTATCTATTGGAATAAATTTTTTACCATGAACAGCCATAATATTAAATGTTTTAGGGAATGCCTTTGTAAAATATACATTTTTAATTTGTGAATATGTATATGAATTATTTGCTAAATAATCTCTAATAATTCTTGTAAATCTGGTTTTCTCAAATATCTTTTTTTTATTTAAAGTTGGTAATCTTTGATCATTTACACCAATATAAAAAATAATATCACTTACTTTATTATTAAATTTATTAAGTGCCTTAGAATGCCAATTTTGAATTGAAAATAGATGCCCAATTGAAGATTGCCCATCGACCCCACCGTTTATAAAATCATATTTTCCTTCAAAATAAATATCAAGTAGATCTTGAAATGTTTCTCCCTCATTAATAAATCTTTGATCAGTAGTTGAACCACCTATAGTTAAAACTATTTTTTTATTATTATTTTTTTCTTTACTTCTATAACAATTTTCATCTCTTTCATATGTGATTAGATAAGATTCCTTTTTGTCATAAATACTTGAAGCATCATAAATTGTTTTTAAGGAACAAACTTGCCTAGGGATGCCAAATTTAGATAAACTTGGGAAAAGTAAGTTCCTTTTTATGGTTACTGAAGATATGAGCAAATCTGCAAATATAATGAAAGAAAATAAAAATAATGTCCTTATTAAACTGGTTTTTAAAAGTTTATTTTTCATTTTTTAAATTAAATATATATAAACTTCTCTAAAAAGGTTTTTTGAGAAGAAATTAAGAATTATTCTAAAAAAACCTACTATAGATTAAGTTTCAAAATAAATAAAATCTATATAACTTTAAGAGTGATAATTCTTAATTAATTTTCGAAAAAATCTTACAATATATTTTATATAAATTTACAGTTATTGTTTCAGGAATAATAAGAATTGGGAAACAATAAAACCAAAATTCAGGATATTTTTTTAGATTTTCAATTAATTCGTAAGAGATATTCTTATGACTAATTTTATCTTTATATAAACCAATTTTCTTTCCCAGTATTAATTTTGGTAAGAATGATTTTAGAAACGATCTAATAATTAAATCAGAAATTGATTTATCTTTAAAATTAAAGCATTTAATTATTTTTGGAAATTTACATCCGAAAGTATTGATTAGCTTGTATCCTCCACGTGTATTTCCCTTTGATGCAAGTATAACTTTTCTGTTAACAAAATATAGATTGCTACTTTCTTTATATAAGGGCAATATCCAACCTAATTGAATGAAATTTGTATTTTTTAAAGATTCAATTTTTTTAAAACTTTTAGGTAATTCTGACTTATTTATTATCCAACTACTTATGAAGGTTGAAAAAACATGTGTTTTTTTTGCAAAAAGTTTTAAATTATATTGGTAAAATTCTAAATTAAATAATTTTTCCAACTGATTAGTTTCAATATTCTTATCCCAAAAAGATTGTAAGTAGATTAGCGATGGTGAATTATTTTGAAGAAAATTAATTAATAATTTTATAAAACCTTTTCTTGGAAGATCATCATCTCCTATAAACCAAAAATAATTTGAAAAAACATTTTTATAACCTTTAAGGAAATTACTATCTGGACCTATATTTGATTCATTTTTTATGTAATGAAAATAATTATTGGTTTTTGTAAATTTTTCAACTTCACTTTTAGTAGAGTCAGTACTGCAGTTGTCCAAAATTAAAACCTTGACTTTATCTTCTTCGCCTAAAATTTGTTCTTCTAAATTTTTTAATAGTTTTGATAAATAATTAGATCTATTATAAGTTGGAATAATTATAGTTAATAATGGAATTTTGTTTAATTTAGGCATCTTTATGATATTTATTTTTATAGTTTTTGAAAATTTGTATTGCAACTATTAAGGATATCGCACTGACTGCCAAGTATGATAGAAGCATTGCTCCAAAGGATATATTAGAGAAATACAGTACTGCAATAATTGTAAGTATTGAGGTGAAGATTGATAATGGCATATATGGATCGTCTCTATGAGCTCTAAGGTAAGTAGAAAGACAATAAACTATTCCCTTCGCTAGTGATGCAATACAAAGCATTAAAATAAATTTAGGTAATAGTACTCTCGCCGTAACTTCTGGAATAATAATAGATGCAAAATAAATTGAAGTTGGAAGAAGAAAGTTAATAATTGAGAGGGTTACTATAGATTGCTTAAAGCTCCTATTAAACAATTTATCAAGTTTTTTGTAATCTTTATCAACTACAAATTTTGCCAAGTCTGGACTTCTAGCAGTAGTAAAAGTAGTAGATGCTAATAAAATTCCTGTAGTGATATTAAGTGTTAATCCTAATTGTCCTGCAAGACTTGGACCAAATACTTTAAATGTTAATGGCGTTAAGAATTGAAAAATAAAATAACCGCTAACCCAACTTATAGAAATTTTCCATTGCATTGGAAAAATTTCATTTTTCCAAATTTTAAATAAATATCTCTTGGCAAATTTTTTATTTCTTAGCTTATTTCTCCAAGATATTGATGCCTTATTTGTGTATAACCAAAAATTAGTAATAATTGATTTTGCTAAAGCTAGTGAAGATGCAGCCCACAATCCTGCATTAAAATATAGTGCCAAAATCAGTAAAAAAACACCAAGGATATCTTGATACGTTCTCATGGCCGAAACATCAGACATTTTCCCAGTTGCTTCTAGATAAGTCAATTTACTAGTTTGGGAAAGATTTATAGCCGTACAAATTACTAGAAGAATCCATGGAGGTTGCCACACTATTTGCGGTAGTGATCCTGATTTGAAAAAAATTAGTCCTAAAAAATTTCCTAATATAAAAAAAAATATACCTGCATACTTGTTAAATAGTTTTGTGGCAGATAAAGTAACTGCTTGAAGATCTTCGTTTGATGTTGAAGATGCTATTTTTTCTTGAGCAGAAAATACATAGATAAGTACTTGACTTAATCCAAGTTCGAAAAAGACTTGGATGCTTACTAATGACAAAAAAGTATAGTAGTATCCTTGTTGCTCAATGCCAAGAAAATATGGAACTATTATAAGAGATAACCCTCCTGAGCATAGTGTAGTAATTCTTAGAATTAGGGTATTTCTTACTGCTTTATTCATTCTTTTGAGTAGTGATGCAATCTCTTATTGTGATCTTAACTTGCTCCTCTAGAGGTGTAATATTGTGAGAATATTTGTTGGCAAGTTTAAAGAAATTTTGAGGTTCCCCACAATAACTCACACTTGGCTTAATTATTTTAGGTCTTTCAATTTCAATGCCATCAAATTCATTTCTGATTATGCTTGCAAGTTCTTCTATCTCAACCTTATTAGTACAAGCATCAATTAAATAAAAACCATTTGGTAGAGGTGAGTCACAAATTTTAAGGCAAAGACTCATTAAGTCTGGTAAAAAAATATAACTTCTATAAACTCTTGAGGATGAATTAATTTTAATATTTTCTCCTTTAAGACAGTTTTGGATAAATTGGCCTAAGGCATAATGTGTTGGAATTTTCAAAAATGGTCCAGTACACGCATATACCCTGAAAATTAGAACCATTCGAGTTTTAGCTAATTCTTTTAATTTTTTTTCTTCCTCAAATTTTAGAAAACCGTAAGGATTATCCATAATGCTTTTGGAGTCTGATTCATATTCTTTGGCAACTCCTGAAGAAATACTAATTACTGGTATGGAAGGATGCTTCTCTAAAGCACAAATTAATTCAGTAGATATTTCTCTATTAAGTTTGAAGTATTCTTCATAAGAAAATTCTTTTTGAAGAACTGCTCTAATAAATGCAGTATGAATAATAGCTTTCAAGCCTTTTGTATTTTTAAGATGTTTTAAAGAATAATTTCTTGTAAACTCATCGATAAATGGATAATTAATATTTTTAGTTTTTGATGAGAAAAGTTTAATCTTACTTAATTCTCTATTTTGTAACAAAAAACAATTTAATGTATTTTTGCCTATCCATCCAGATGCCCCAGTTAAAGCTAGTGTCATTAAAAACTTTTCAATAAATTAAAGTATTAATCATTCATTAATTAGGTCTGATATTATTTCATCGATTTCTTTTTTATTCATAAAGGGCTTCATATTAATTAATTGTCCTGATGTAATACTTCCATCTTCATTTTTCAAAGTAGCTACTTTAGGTTCAAAATTTTGACCTTTATCAACAAATATTTCACATATTGATAATTTACTTTTATAAGCCTTATCGATTACTTCTTTAGAATGTTTATTGTTATTTATTTTAAAGTATTTAAAACCATAAGCTAAAGATATTTTTTCCAAGTCAGGAAATGTTAAACCTGATTTTTCATCGATACCGTGATATCTAGAGCTAAATGCCATATCTTGAGATTGTCTTATTGAATCATAACCTCCATTATTGATAACAAAAATACTTACATCTTTCCCTAATCTTTTAATAGTTTCTAATTCTTGAATATTTAATTGAATACTTCCATCTCCAGTCAAACAAATCACTTTACTATTGGACGCAAGTGAAGTTCCTACGACTGCTGGAAGATCATAACCCATTGATGCGCAACCATAATTTTGAAACATTTGTTGTTTATCTTTTATGATTGCAACTTGGAATGCTCCGACAACTGAAATTCCGTTGCCTATAATTATTGATTCTTGTCCAGGCAAATATTCAAATAAATCAATCAAAAAGTGATATGGATTGATATTGCTTTCTGAAATATAATCTGCCCTATGTGGTTTATATTTTTCCCATATTTTTTTGTTTTATCTTGCCAAGAAGAATTGAAATTAAAATTTTGATCTTTTGCTAAAGCAGCTAATCTATCCATGAAATTACATAGATTAGCGTTGATAACCAAATCAATTTTTAACTTTGGCTTATGTAACTCATTGAAGTCATGATCAACCATGACTTTAAAAGCATTAGGGGCAAAATTTTCTCTGTCATAACCAATCTGTCTTGTAGTAAGGTGCTCTCCAAGTATTAAAAGGAAATCACTTGCATAAACAGACCAGTTGCCACTTCTTTCTGCCCTTAATCCAGGCCTGCCAACAAAATATTTGCTACCTGTTTCTATTACATCATGAGCATTCCACGAAGTTACTACAGGTATTTTGAGAACTTTAATTAAATTTTTAAAAGATTCTATTGCTAATGATGGCCTTATTTGTGGACCAGCATAAATTACAGGTCTTTTAGACATTAACAATTTTTCTAAAGTTAAATCTATTTGATTCTGAGTTGCAATTTCTGTAGATGAAAAACTATGTTCTTGGATACTGGTGATAAGTGTTTGTGAAAGATCACCTTCTTCATAAGGTTTACTTTGAATATCCATAGGAATATCTATCCAAACAGGACCAGGACGACCTCCTATAGCAAAAGCATAAGCTTTCTCTATTTCATAATTGATATTAGATAAATGAGTCAAAGAGACACTGTATTTTGTAATGGATTTTACTAGCGATGAAATCCCATCATATTCCTGATCTCCATACTGTCTCAGAGGTAAACCAAAATAACTAACTTGCTGACTAGATTTTGGCTGTCCAGAAATATAGATAACTGGTATCGAATCTACAAAAGAACCATATACTCCATTAAGGGTATTTAGAGCTGCTGGACCTGCAGAAACATTTACAATTGCAGGTTTTAATTTTAACCTGTAATAAGCATCAGCTGCCATAGAAGCTGATTGCTCATGGTGAAAATAAGTGACATTCAGCTCTTTAGATTCAGAAAATGAATAGTTAAGATAAAGGGAGTGACCACCTACTATGCTAAAAACATCGCATAAACCTTTTTCTGAAAACTTTTTAGCAATAAATTGAGAGATATTCATGATTGATTTGAAGATTCAAGTAGTATTTCCAAGTCTGAAGAAATAAATTTCCAATCTTCGCATCCAATTGATAATCTAACTAAATATTTACTCATAATTAAATTATCTAGAAGGTTTCCAAAATCATTTGAGGGGTCAAAATCCTTTCCTCTAGACATATAGAGAGGAATCTCTACAAGTGAATCTACAGATCCAAATGTAGGGGCCATTTTTATTGACCTTAAATTCTCCATATTTTTTAATAAATTTAAATTTTCATCTACCTCAAAAGTTATTACAGAACCTCCATGAAGTAAAGTTTGCGAAAAAATATTTTTTTCTTCTAAATTAAAAAATTCACCAGGGTAAAATATTCTTTTTATATACTTATTGGAACTAATTGTTGAAATAGTTTTTTCTTTATTTTCGAGCATTTTTTTTATTCTCATATCATATGTTCTTAGACTTCTTAATAATAAGAATGTCGAAAATGGGTCACACAAAGAACCAGCCATTGATCTGTATTTCCAAAGATTCATCTCATATTTTTGATTGTTAACAATAACAAGTCCAGCTAACAAATCGTTGTGTCCGCCAATATATTTTGTACATGATGTAAGAGCAATATCTGCTAAATCTAGATTTTTATGATTTAGTAAACCTGCTAACGAGAAATCAACTACTAATTTTGATTTTGGGAAGTTCTTTCTTAGGTCCTTTAAATTAATTAATGTCATAAAAGGATTACTAGGATTCTCAACAAGAAATAAAATTCTTTCTTTGTTTTTAAATTTTTTATTTTTTAAATCACTATACAAATTAAGATTCAATACTTTTTTGTTGCAAGAACTCGCTAAATTTTCAATTATTGACTTTGTTTTACGATAATAAACACCAAAAGTTACTATATAATCTATATCTTCAATTAATACTGAAAATGAGGCCATTACTGCGCTCATCCCCGAATTAAATAGAAAACATGGAGAGTTATTATGCATCATTTGAAAATAATGCTCTACTTGACTAGTTATTTCTGAACTATCTCTTGAGTATCGATGGTTGTTTAATTTGTCGCCATGATATAAAGCTAGATCGCTAAATGTAGAGAATGCGTATGCAGATGAAAAATTTACATTAGGAGTCAGGCCTGAACCTAATCTTTTACCAATGAAATTATTTCCCAAAGTTGAATTATTTTCAAAGTGTGCAAGATTTATAAAATCAGTTACGGAATTGAACTTCTTCTTATCTTCCATCTTTAAACAATGATTAGGGAATGATTGATTAAAAATATCATTTTCTAATTATCCCATATTTTCCAAGGAGGATTTCCAGTTTTCCACAATTCCTCAAGATAATTTTTGTTTCTTAAAGTATCCATTGGCTGCCAAAATCCTTTGTGAAAATATGATCTCAGTTCTCGTTCTTTTGCAAGTTGCATTAGCGGATCTCTCTCCCAGGGCATTTCAAAAGAATCAATATAATCAATGACTTTTTTTTGTAGCACAAAAAAACCTCCATTTATCCAACTTCTATCTCCTTCAGGTTTTTCCAAGAAATCTATTACTAAGTCTTCTTCCAAATCAAGCGCTCCAAATCTACCTGGAGGTTTTACTGCAAGAACTGTAGCAAGTTTCCCATGTTTTTTATGGAATTCAATTTGATCTTTAATATTTGCGTTAGTTAAACCATCTCCATAAGTAAAACAGAAAGTATCTCCTTGAATAAAGTCTGCTACTTTTTTAAGTCTTCCGCCGGTTGCAGTATTTGGACCTGTATCTATTAAAGTGACTTTCCAAGTTTCCCCTCTTTGCTGATGCCATTCAATAGAGTTATTGGCAATATCGAAAGTGACGTCAGATAAATGAAGAGAATAGTTTGCAAAATATTCTTTAATTAGATAACCTTTGTACCCACAACAAATAATAAAATTATTGATTCCATAAAACGAATAGATTTTTAAAATGTGCCATAATATTGGCCTACCTCCAATCTCAACCATTGGCTTAGGTTTGAGTGTTGTTTCCTCGGATAAACGAGTACCTAAACCGCCAGCGAGTATTACTGCATACATTAGCTTTTTTTTAATTAAGATATTCTACCCTATTTTATTTTCCAAGTAAATTTTAAAATTAAAAAAAAAGAAATACAATTTTAATGTATTAATTTAATTTTGGATCCACTTTTTTTGCTCTTCAGAGTAGATTTTAATTACCTTAGCAGGAATCCCAGCGGCTATTGAATTGGCAGGAATATTTTTTGTGACAACTGAATTTGAACCTACAACACTTCCTTTCCCAATAGATACTCCTTTAGTAATTACAACATTTGAACCAATCCATACATTTTTTTCAATAATTATTGATGAAGTCGAAATTAATCTATTAACTGGAATCTCTGAAGGATGCGATTGATTAAATCCTGAGTAACTACCATGAGAATTATCAGTAATAAAAACATTTGATCCAAACAAACAATTATCCCCAATTTTTATTTCTGAAAAAGAGGTTAAATAAGCATTTCTATTGAAAATACAACTTTTCCCAATTACGATTTTCCCTCCTTCATGAGCTTCTGCAAAAAAGTTTTGATATGCTTTGAATCCTTTCCCTATAGATATATATTGTTTATTTCTTAATGTGTAGGAGCCTAAAAAAATCTGATTACGTAAAATATAACGAAGGCTTAGAAAAGACTTCAAAAGTTCCAATAGTTCATATATACCGTAATAATTCAAAAGAGTAATTAACTTTTTAAAATTTTTCTTGGTCCATTTTATAATCATGATTAAGAAATCTTTAAATTTTATTTCTTTTGATTTTTATAATATAATTTACCTGATTATCCTCTAGCATTCAAAACTAGCTAGAAGTTTATAATTTTGAAAATTTTGATTAATGTTATTTTTAATAGCAATCATTATTATAAATAGTTTAAGTTAAAAAATTTGATAACTAAAAATATACTAGATTAAGGACCTTTAATTGATTAAGAACTCTTAATCTAATGATTAATAGATTAATAAATCATTTAAATTTTATAATTTTCTTTTATCACCAAAAAGCAATTTGAAGTTACAATTTAATTAATAATTAATATAAAAAAGATTCAATAGGAAGGCAAATAGATTACCTTCGTCTTATTAGTAATTAAACTTGTAAAGTAAATTTATTTAATATAGATTAATTATTGATTAGTTTTTAAAATCAATGAAATTAAATAATTTTTGGGATAAAAAAAGAGTTTTACTTACAGGACATACAGGTTTTAAGGGTTCATGGATGCTTTTATGGTTATTAAATTTAAATGCCAAAGTAACGGGATTTTCTATAGATTGTGGAGTTTCTGATAATTTGTTTTCTCAAATTTATCCATCTATTAAGGATGACTTTACCCACAAATTAGGGGATATTAATGATTTTGAAAATCTTAAAACAATTGTTAAAAAATTCAAACCAGATATAGTGTTCCATTTTGCTGCCCAAGCGCTAGTTAGAGAAAGTTATATTAATCCTCTAGAAACTTGGGAAACTAATGTTTTGGGCTCTTTAAAACTGCTAAACGCTCTTAATAATATTGAGAATAATTGTTCTGTTGTAATGATTACAACTGATAAAGTATATAAGAATAATGAGTGGATATACGGCTATAGAGAAATTGATTCACTCGGGGGTCATGATCCTTATAGTGCAAGTAAGGCTGCTGCTGAATTAGCAATTAATTCCTGGAGAAATAGTTTTGCCGGGAATAAAAGACACCAAAAACCCAATATATTTATTGCATCTGCTAGATCTGGCAATGTTATTGGTGGAGGTGACTGGTCTAAGGATCGTATTTTCCCAGATGCCATAAGAGCCCTAATAAATCAAGAAAAGATTCTTGTTAGAAATAAAGAATCAACTAGACCATGGCAACATGTTCTTGACCCCCTTTTTGGATATTTAACTTTAGCAGAGAAATTATCGCATAATGAAAATAAATATTGTGATTCATTTAATTTTGGTCCTGGATTACAAAGTAATAAAAGTGTGGAAGTTCTTGTTGAGACTATACTTACATATTGGAATGGTAGCTGGGAAGACCTAAAAATAAAAGAAGATTTTCATGAAGCAGGTTTATTGAATTTAAATATAGATAAGGCAAACAAAATACTTGATTGGCGTCCAAAATGGGATTTTCAATGCTCCGTTCAAAAAACAGTTGAGTGGTATAAAAATACACATGCAGGTCAAGATCCTTATCAAGCCTGTTTAAAAGATATTTATTCCTTTATTAACTGAAACTATGCATTTTGTAGTTCATCTCACTTGGTTATTGTAAAAATATTTCTGTAAGTTTTAAATGAACCAAATTGCAATATTGTTATCTTTGTTCAATTAGTTTGACTAATACTTTCAAAATTTGATAGTTAATTTTAAATTAATATTTAATGATCTGATAACTAAGATAGAAAAAAATTAAACCTTTTTGGATAATGTAATGGATTAATATCAAGTAATGCCTAAACTGCTTTCCCCACTATTACTTTTCTTAGTATCAATTTCGGTAGAAATAATATCATTGATTTTGTTACGATTAATTGGCATTGATTGGGATTATCATATTGATGCAGTTACTTACGTGGAGAAGTCCCAGTCAGTAGCAAGCGCTATATTTAATAATGGGAAAATTTTCGGAGCCTTAAATAATGGGTATTACCTTTTAGTAGATCTATTAGGATCTAATCCTGGGAATATAATTACTCTTAATATTATCTTATTTGGATTAACTAATATATTAATCACAAAATTAATGAGACCTTTTAGACATGAAAATCACGCATATTTTGAATATTTAGTACTTTTTAATCCTTATAGAGTTTATCTAGCCACTACTCTTTTAAAAGATACTTTGTTGTGTTTTTTATTAGTAACTGCCTATTATTTCTATCATTTTAAAAAAAACAGAGAATTTAATAAAGTATTATCCATAAAAGATAGAAATCTAGAGTTAATAATAAGGAAATTTTTTATTGATAAAATCATATTTATTTCCTGTAGTATTACGCTTATTTTTTTCGCAGTTAGATCAATTTTTTATTTGACTTTATTTCCTAACTTTTTAAGCAAAGTAAATAACTTACGTAGTTTCTTTTATTTCATAGTTTTTATCCTAGGTATAAATTTTTTAATTAGTAATATTACTGGAGGAAACATAATTAATAATTTTGAAAGTGCCTCCAATGTAAATATGGATTTCAGATCATATGGAGCTATTCCTAACTTTTCATCCTTTGGTAATTTGGGTATTTTACTGAAGATTGTTTTCTGGCCTTTATTTTATATTTCTGGGATCTTTATATTCTTTTCACCAAGTATAGAACTTTTTTTCATATCAATAGGAATAAGTTTAGTTTTTTTGCTGCAAATCAGAGAGAAAATAACAATACCTATAGGAACCGTAATTGGATTTGTTTTTTTTGCAGGAATAACAAATGGTTTTTTAAGTTTTGCAAGATACTCATTGCCTATATGGCTTATTTCCGTAATAATAATTTATCGGAGAAACAAAAATTTTATTGATGAGCAATATTAAAGAATCCACTAATAATAAAAAAATATTTTTGTCAGGAACTAATGGATTGCCTGGAAGATATGGAGGCTGGGATAATCTTTTAACATATTTATCCAAAAAATTATCTCTAAAATATAAGGTTATTTGCCATACAAGCAAAAAGGATTCTGATTTTAATTACAAAAAATATGCTGGTTCTGATATTTTTTATATTCCTTTATCTGCTAATGGAATTGAAAGCATAATGTTTGATCTCATTTGCTTGATACATGCAAAATTGGAGTCTGGGATTTGCATTCTAATGGGGTGCTCAGGAGGAATTTTTTTACCTATTTTTAGGTTGCTTGGATTAAAAATAATATTAAATCCTGATGGTGAAGAATGGAAAAGAGGTAAATGGTCAAAGCCAATAAAATTGTTTTTATTTATTTCTTTTTACATAGGAGTATTTTCTGCAAATTACGTTGTAGCTGATCATCCCTTAATACTAAGAAAAGTTTCTAAAATTAAAAGAAAAAATTGTTTTTACATTCCATATGGTGGCGATAATGCTTTGAAAATTGCTTTTAAAAAAACGGAGGAAATTTTAAAAAATAAAATAGAAGCTCAAAAATATTTATTTTCTGTTTGTAGAATCGAACCTGAAAATAATGTCCATTTATGTTTAGAGTTATGTGCTAAAACAAATTATAAACTTGTTTTTATAGGTAACTGGTCTAATTCAAATTATGGCAAAGAGTTAAAAAATAAATATAAAAATTATGACAATATATTTTTGTTAGATCCTATTTATGATCCAAGAATATTGGGATCTTTTCGCTCAAATGCGAAAATTTATTTTCATGGTCATACAGTCGGTGGAACAAATCCATCTTTAGTTGAAGCCATGTCACTAGGATTAAATATCATTGCACATGATAATGGATTCAATCGCCATACTACTGGAAATCTTGCTCATTATTTTAGTGATTATGAAAGTTTAGAAAAGGCTTTTTATTCTGCTATTAAAAAAGATTCTGTCCCAAAGGAATTAGAAGAATTAGCAAAAGAAAGATATTTATGGAAGGATGTTGTAGGTGATTATGAAAAAATTGTTGAGAAAGCATTTAATATGAAATCTGCAAAAAATTAATAAAAATTATGATAAAAGTATCAATTACTGGGGCAGATGGATTTTTAGGTTCATATTTAAGTGATTTTTTAGAGAAAAGAAATATTGAAGTAAATAAACTTACTAGAACTTTAGGATATGATTTAAGGCTTTTAAATCAAAATTTTAAAAATAATAAGTGGCTAAAAGCTTTAAATAAAAGTGATTTTATAGTACATTGCGCTTCTAAAGTTCATGATTTTAATCAAAGTAGCTTTGAAGAATTTAGGCAGATCAATGTTGAAGGATCTTGTGCATTATTGAATCTAGCTATTCGTATGAAAGTAAAAAAATTTATTTATATAAGTTCAATAAAAGTGCTAGGGGAAAATTCCACTTTTAAACAGCCTTTTAATTCTAAATCTATACCTAACCCAATAGGTAATTATTCATTCTCAAAGTTTCAAGCTGAAGAGAAACTTAAGAAAATTGCTTCTGAAAATAATATTGATTTAATAATAATAAGGCCTCCTTTAATTTATGGACCTAATGTAGGGGCCAATTTTTTAACAATTATGAATTTAGTTTATAGAAGGATTCCTTTACCTTTTAAAGGTATTAAGAACAAAAGATCAATTGTTTTTGTAGGTAACATTTCGGACTTAATTTATAACTGTCTAATTAATAGTAATGTAAGAAATTGTAGTTTATTGATATCTGATGATGAATTAGTTTCTTCGATTGAATTAATGAAGTTAATAAGTACTAATTTTGGCTATAAATTGAGATTATTTAAATTCCCATTATTTTTACTTTCAATAATCTTTTATCTAGTTAATAAGAAAAGCCAATTTGATAGGATTAAAAGTTCACTTGTTGTTGATTCATCCTATACAAAGCGTCTTTTAAATTGGAAGCAGCCCTATACTCTCCAGGAAGGTTTAAAAATTACTACAAATGCATATACAAAAAAATAAAAGATTATCAAGTTATAAAACATGCAATTAATTTTAATCATTATTATATTTTTTTTAATTGGATTCTTCTCGCTAAAAATATTAATACCAGCTCTAAAAATCTATTTGCCTGATATACCCAATAATAGAAGTTCTCACATGAAAATCAAACCAAGGGGGGGAGGCCTGGTTTTTGTAATATTGTCACTTTTAAGTACTATTTTCCATGGAAATTTTTCATATCTATTTTCATTACCTCTTTCTTTAATAAGTTTTATTGATGATAAGTATAATATTTCAGCAAAAATAAGGTATTTGGTACAATTTTCTTCTGCTTATATAATTATTATTTACTCTCCTTTTGAGCGATTAAGCATCAATCTGTTTAAAAATAAGTTGGATAATTTAATTGTCATATTAATGATTGTTTTTGGGACTTCAATCGTTAATTTTAGTAATTTTATGGATGGTATAGATGGATTACTGGCAGGATGCTATTCCGTTGTTTTTTTTACAATAATTTTGAAATTCAAAGTTATTTGGTTAGCTCCATTATTAGGGGGATTACTAGCTTTTCTAAAATTAAATTGGGAACCATCAAAAATTTTTATGGGGGACATAGGAAGTACTTTTCTTGGGCTTATATATTTTTCGGCAATTTTGCATATCAATAATCTAGAGGATCAACTTTGCATACTTTTTATAATGGGTCCTATTTTCATAGATGCACTTTTTACCCTTATAAGAAGAGCTTATAATATGGAAGATATATTTCGTCCTCATAAATTACATTTGTATCAAAGACTAATCGCAAACGGTTGGTCTCATAAAGGAGTGTCAATTATTTATATTTTAAATTCAATTCTTATTTCTCTTTCTTTTATATTTGGTGGATTTTATTTATGCTTCATATCATTTTTAATAGCTTGTGCAATTATGTATTTGTTGGAATTAAAGTTCTCTAAACCATATAAAAATAATTTTTAATCAATTTTATAAGAAATCTATAAATCAGATTCAAATTTATTTGTTAGTCAAAAGATTTAAAAAAGTCTGAATAATTATAATGTTTTCATTATTAAAGAAATTTTTATTTAAATATAAATATTGCTAATTTCCTAGTAAGAACTTTTTTAAAAATAATACTTTAAATGCCTAATCTCTCCCCCTTGTATCCAGATTCTTGCATAACAAAATCTACCCAATCTCTATTCTGAAGATACCAAATTAAAGTTTCTCTTATTGTCTGATCAAATTCATAAAGTGGTGCCCAACCAAGATCTTTGGATATTAATGAAGAGTCTATTCCATATCTAAAATCATGCCCAGGTCGGTCATCTACAAATTCAATAAGAGATGAGTAAGAAGATTGAAGAGGCTTTAATTCGTCTAGTAAACTACATATTTTTTTGCATAAATTTATATTACTTTTTTCTTGGTTACCTCCTATACAGTAGTGTGAACCTGGCTTCCCTTCAGCCCCCATGAGTAATAGAGCATTAATGTGATCTTCAACAAAAAGCCAATCACGAATATTTAGTCCATTACCATAAATTGGAATAGATTTTGAATTAATAGCATTCATAATTATGCTTGGAATCAACTTGTCTGGGAATTGTCTTGGTCCATAATTATTACTGCAATTGCTAATTAATGTGGGGAGACCAAAAGTATGAAACCATGAATCAACTAAGTGATCACTTGCGGCTTTAGTAGCTGAATAAGGACTCTTAGGCTTGTAATTCGAGTTTTCATTAAACAATCCTAGATTCCCTAGTGATCCAAAGACTTCATCAGTACTTATATGCAAAAATTTAAAGTTTGATTTTCTTTCTATTGGAAGATTTTTAAAATGTTCTAGTGTATCTTCTAGTAAATTAAAAGTTCCAATAATGTTGCTTTCTAGGAAATTTATCGGGGATTGGATTGATCTATCTACATGACTTTCAGCCGCTAAATGAAAAACTATATCAGGATCAGTTTCATCAAAAATTTTTTTTAGATATTTCTTATCTTTTATATCGTAATTAAATAATTTATATCTTGAATCTCCAAAAATAGAAAATTGATAATTAACTGATAAAAAATCATTCCTATGAGATGACTTATCAATATTAAAAATCTTACAGTTTGTATTATTTAACAATCTAAAAATAAGGGCACTCCCGATAAAGCCTAGTCCACCAGTAATTAGTATTTTTTTATACTTTTTATCAAATATTGAATAGTTAATTAAACTTATTTCTTTCGTGGCCATTTTTTATTTACCCATAATTGAATTGATTGAAATCTCAAGAGAGTTTCTCCAATATTCACCTTTTAAATTTAAGAATTCTTTTGATAATGAGCAATCTAGGAGAGAGAAGTTAGGTCTCTTTGCTTTTGTGAGATAATCTTCACTTTTGATCGGTTTTATAAAAGCAGGCGAATTAATAAATCCATTTTTTGCGCTTATTTCACCAATTGCCATTGCAACATCATACCAACTAGCAATCCCGTTATCACACCAATGTAAAATTGGCATAAAATTAGAATTATAATAATCTGTCCCCATTTTTAATTTAATTACTTTCCAACAAGCTTCAGCAAGTGTTTTTGTACTTGTAGGACAACTAATTTGATCAGAAACCACATTTATCTCCTTTTTATCTTGATGTAGTTTGAGCATTGTTAAAAGAAAATTTTTGCCAATAGTTCCCATTAACCAGCTTGTTCTAATTATTACAGCTTGATTTGTCTCGAAAAGTATATTTTGAATAAATTCTTCTGCTTTGGCTTTTGAGATACCATATTGATTTATAGGTGAAACCTTATCACTTACTTGATAACTAGTTGATTTAAATCCATCAAATACATAATCTGTACTTATTTGGATCAAATTACCTCCATGTTTTTTTAGATATAGCGAAATTTCTTTTACGCTATTTGCATTAATATTCATAACCATTTCTCGATTATCTTCTGCCATATCAACGTTTGTATAAGCACCACAATTTATAATGAAGTCTGGCTTTATATTCTCTAAAATTTTTTTTATATTATTTAATTTAGAAAGATCAAATTGATTTTTATCGAGATCCAATAATTGAATACCTTGAGGAGTTAATTCTTTTATAGAGAAAGCTAATTGTCCCTGAGAGCCGGTAAGTAAGACTTTCATTAAAATAATTCTCCATAATTTTCTATTTCTTTAAGAGTTGGAGCAATTGAGTCTTTATCATTAATTATTATTTTGAATTTTTCATTACCATTTGCCAGCGGCCAATTTATATTTACATCTGGATCTTTCCAAGATAATGATCTCTCATAATTTTTATCCCAATATTCGTTGGTTTTATATTGAACTTCTGTAAAATCTCTTAAAGAAATAAACCCATGAACAAAGCCTTCAGGAATCCAAAATTGAAATTTGTTTTCCTCATTTAAATTAATACTGGACCATTCACCATATGTATCTGATTTTTTTCGGATATCTACTATTACATCAAATATTTCTCCTTTGGTGCATCTAATAAGCTTGGCTTGGGCTTTAGGAAATAATTGATAATGGAGTCCCCTTAGGACACCTAATTTTGACTTGGAGTGATTATCTTGGACAAAATTAACTTCTCTGGCAATTATCTGATTAAATTTTGTTTGGTTCCAGCTCTCAAAAAAATATCCTCTATTATCAAAGAAAATTTTGGGCTTAATTATTAATGGCCCTTTTATCAAATTACCTTTGTTAGACCTTACATTTAAATATTCCATAAACTTAAGAAGCAGAATTACTTAACTAAATTTAATTTTTCCATCAAATAAGCACCATAACCACTTTTAAGGAGAGGTTTAGATAACCTGATTAACTGCTCGTCTGAAATCAATCCTTTTCTCCATGCAATTTCTTCGGGGCAGCCAAGTTTTAATCCCTGTCTTTCTTCTACAATTTTTACGTAACTTGAGGCTGCTAGAAGAGATTCATGACTTCCAGTATCAAGCCAAGCGATTCCGCTTCCAAATTTTTCAACATGCAAAGTTTTTTCTTCAAGGTACATCATTATTAAATCGGTTATTTCAAGCTCTCCTCTATTAGATGGTTTAACTTTTTCAGCCTTTTCAATTACTGAATTGTCAAAAAAGTATATACCTGTAATCGCATATTTGCTTTTAGGTGCTTTGGGCTTTTCTTCTATAGAAATTATGTTCCCTTTTTTATCAAAATTTGCAACACCATATCTTTCAGGATTTTTTACTGGATACGCAAAAACAGTTGCCCCAAAATCCTTATTTTGACTTTTAGCAAAATGAGTTTCTAATGTTTCCCCATGAAATAAATTATCACCAAGTATTAATGCCACATTGGAGCTACCTATAAATTCTTTTCCTATAAGAAATGCTTGGGCTAAGCCTTCTGCTTTTTTTTGTACTTTATATGTAATCTTTATTCCTAAATGATTGCCATCATTTAATAGTCTTTCAAATAAATCTTGATCATATGGATTAATTATGATTAGGATATCTTTTATCCCGGCTTGAATAAGCGTTGTAAGTGGGTAAAAAATCATTGGTTTATCATAAACAGGCATTAACTGTTTACTTACGACTTTTGTTAAGGGGTAAAGTCTAGTTCCTTTTCCTCCAGCGAGTATTATTCCCTTTCTATCTCCCATAAATAAAATTATCAGCCAACATAATTATAAACTATATGCCTTATTGAATCTTTAGTTAAGTTGTTTTTATGATTATTTTTATAATTAATTATTTTTGTTTGATAAATTTGCTTTAATAAGTTGAATAATTAGTTTTAATATTCATTATTTTTGTTTGATAAATTTGCTTTAATAAGTTGAATAATTAGTTTTAATATTCATTATATGAAAAGTATAAAAACGGTTCTTGTTACTGGAGGTGCTGGCTATATTGGAAGTCATACCTGTTTATATTTGCTAGAGCAAGATTATAAAGTTTTTGTTATTGATTCTTTAGTAAATAGTTCCTCTGAATCTCTTGAAAGAATTAAATTTATATTGAAAAAGGACAAACAAAGAAAGGATAAAAATTTAAAGTTTTATCAAGGATCTCTAAATAACAAGGAATTTATAGATGGAGTATTTTTTAAAGCTTCAAATGAGGGTAATAAAATTGACGCCGTTATACATTTTGCTGGATTCAAGTCAGTAAAAGAATCTGTTCAAAATCCTTTTTTATATTGGCAGAATAATGTGAGCGGGACTATAAATTTAGTTTCAGTAATGAATAAATATCTTTGCAATAAAATTGTTTTTAGTAGTAGTGCAACTATTTATAAACCTAATAACTTCAATTTAATAAATGAAAATTGTGCGAAGGAACCTATAAATCCATATGGAAATACTAAAAGAGTAAATGAAATATTTTTATCTGATGTGTTTAAAAGTCAAAGCGAGAAATGGGGTGTAATTAACCTAAGATATTTTAATCCTATTGGCGCGCACCCATCTGGAATGATTGGAGAGTCACCAAAAGGGATGCCAAATAATATATTTCCAATAATTATGAGAATTGCATCTTCATACAATCAATATTTAAAGGTATTCGGTAATGATTGGCCCACAAGAGATGGTACATGCATAAGAGATTATATTCATATAACAGATTTAGCTAAAGGACATATTCAGGCACTAAAGTTATTAAATAAGACTAAATCAACAGAAATTAGTATTAATCTGGGGACAGGACAAGGTACAAGCGTACTAGAGCTTATAAAGATATTTGAAGAGGTAAATCAAATTAAAATAAATTATATTTTTAGTGATAGGAGAGAAGGGGATTCTCCAATTCTTGTTGCTGATAATTCTTTAGCTAATAAAATACTAGATTGGGTTCCACAAAAAACCATTCAAGATATGTGTAAAGACGGCTGGAATTGGAAATTAAAAAATCCTAATGGTTATTAATAAATTTCTCATAAATGATTACTTTCTTTAAAGTATAAATCTACTAGCTAAGAGCCTTAATCGCTATAATCAGTTACTCATAAAAAAAATTGAACCCTCTTTGATAAAAGATGTTTTTAATTATTTTTAAGGTTATTATGATTATTTTTCCATAATGTTCGGAATTGTTTCCAACGGATTATTTTGGCTGTAACCTCTTTCATTTAATATGACAGCTTTTTTTGCTTCTTGCAAATCATGATTAATCATTTCAGAGATTAATTCTTCTAAAGAAATGTTATGCTGCCAGCCAAGTTTCTCTTTTGCTTTTGAGGCGTCACCTAAAAGGATTTCAACTTCTGTAGGCCTAAAATATTTTGGGTCGACTCTTATAACTATTTGATTAGTATCAGCTCTCCTACCAATTTCGTTTACGCCACTACCTTCCCAAATTATTGATGGACCTTTTTTAGATTTTTGCCAACCAATTTTAATCGCTGATAATTCAATGAATCTTCTTACAGTTTCCATTTTCCCAGTGGCAATAACAAAATCATCTGGCTTTTGTTGTTGCAGCATTAACCACTGCATCTCAATATAATCTTTAGCATGCCCCCAATCTCTTTTGGCTTCTAAGTTTCCAAGATATAAGCATGAATCTAGTCCTTGATCAATTCTTGCTAAACCTCTTGTGATTTTTCTGGTAACAAAAGTCTCCCCCCTTTGTGGTGACTCATGATTAAATAAAATTCCATTACAAGCATATATCCCGTATGCCTCTCTATAGTTAATAGTAATCCAATATGCATAAAGTTTTGCTGCTGCATAGGGGCTTCTAGGGTAGAAAGGGGTTTTTTCTGACTGAGGTATTTCGCGAACTAAACCATATAGTTCACTGGTACTAGCCTGATAAAATTTGGTATGTTTTTCTAGACCTAATAGTTTTATTGCATCTAAAATTCTTAAGGGTCCTAATGCATCACAATTGGCAGTATATTCAGGAGATTCAAAACTCACTGCTACATGGCTTTGAGCCCCTAAATTGTAAATTTCTTCAGGTTTTGTCTCTTTTATTATTCTTAAAATATTTGAACTGTCTGTTAAGTCGCCATAATGAAGAAATAAATTATTGTCTCCCTCGTGTCTGTCTTTGTACAAATGATCAATTCTTTGTGTATTGAAACTACTTGATCTTCTTTTCAGGCCATGAACTTCATAACCTTTTTTTAGAAGAAATTCTGCAAGATAGCTACCATCTTGACCAGTGATCCCTGTAATTAAAGCTTTCTTTTTGGATTTATTCATTTTGAGGTATTTTTTAGAATATTAGAAAAAACGTTTTTAAAATTATTTCAACAATATAGGATTATTTATTTTTAAATTTACTATTAATTTAAATTAAAATTAAAGTAATTTATAAAAATAAATAATTTTTTAGCAGAAACAAAATAATTTAGGGTCAATTTTAAAGAAAAAATTAAGTGAAACATTTAATATTAAACTTAAATTTTAATTCAAAAAGTTTAAAAAATTGCTCACCTACAATATAAAAATCTAGAAATTATTAAAAAAATTATTTAGAGCCATCTCCTATTCTCCAAAGGAGAAGTCCATTATTAATAATTTGTTTTTTATCCAATATTGATCTAGCATCAAAAATCCAAGAAGGCCTGCGCATTTTATTTGAAACTTCTTCCCAATTAATTTTTGTATATTCTTCCCATTCGGTAAGAACTACCACCGCGTCGGAACTTTCTACAGCATTATAAATTGTATCTTCATAAATCCAATTACCTTCAAAATTAAAAAAATCAAATATTTCATCGTAATTTATACTAGTTTCTAATGGTTCTATTTTTAAATCATTTTGCATTTGTTCCTTGCTTACTTTGGGATCATGTATAGAGAGAAATGCCCCCTCTTCTAGCAAGTCTTTGCATATATTTATGGCAGAGGATTCTCTCGTATCGTTAGTATTAGCCTTAAATGCAAATCCCAAAATACAAATCTTTTTTCCAGCAATTGTTCCAAAAAGATTCTGGATAATCAATTTAGAAAGTCTATGTTGATGCCAACTATTTAATTTCACAACGCCTTCCCAAAAATCAGCAACTTCATCTAAGTCAAAAAATCTTGATAGGTAGACGAGATTTAAAATATCTTTTTTAAAACAACTACCACCAAATCCAGGCCCAGAATCAAGAAATTTTGATCCTATTCGACTGTCTAGACCTATGGCTCTTGAAACTTCTCTGACATCAGCACCCGTTGACTCGCATAGAGCACTTATGGAATTAATAGAACTTATTCTTTGAGCTAAAAAAGCATTTGCTGTTAATTTAGATAATTCACTGCTCCAAATATTTGTGTGCAAGATTTTCTCTTTTGGAACCCAATTTCTATAAATATTACTTAATGCCATAATGGCGTCATTATTTTCTCCACCAATTAACACTCTATCTGGTTCTTCAAGGTCTCTTATCGCCGAACCCTCAGACAAAAACTCTGGGTTTGATAAAACTTCAAATGTTTTTTTTCTTTTATTAGAATTTGGTTGAGCAGCTTCTAATATTGTTTTTATTACTTCAGCAGTTTTTACTGGGAGAGTACTTTTTTCGACTACTATTGTATGACCTTGAGCAAACATGGCAACTTCTCTCGCACAAGCCTCAACCCATTTTAGATCACTGGCTTGACCAGCCCCAATGCCCTTTCTTTTAGTTGGAGTATTAACAGAAATAAATATCATATCTGCGGAAGATATTTTTTCTTTGATTTTTGTAGAAAATGTTAGATTTTTTCCTCTACATCTTGCAATAATTTTATCTAAACCTGGCTCATAAATTGGAAGTGATTCTAAGTTTGTACTATTCCATAATTCAATTCTTTTAGAATTCTTATCAACAACGTTGATATTAATATTGGGACACTTATCTGCTATTACTGACATGGTTGGTCCACCAACGTATCCTGCTCCAATGCAACATATATTTTTTATTTCATGGTACATCTTGCAAATTCACATTTAACAAATACACTTTAGATCATCGTTATAAGAATGTAATTTCTTTTGTAATTTAATTTGAATTATCTATAGTTAATCAATTCTTCCATAAAAATCTTCAAATCTTACAATATCATCTTCTCCTACATAAGAACCACTTTGAACTTCAATAAGTGTTAAAGGTATTTTTCCAGGATTTGATAATCTATGTTTTGAACCTAATGGGATATATACGCTTTGATTATCTGATAATACCTCCACTTTTCCAGATACTTCTACTTTGGCAGTTCCACTTACGACAATCCAATGTTCTGATCTGTGATGATGCATTTGAAGAGATAATTTTTCTCCAGGCTTTACCAATATTAATTTTACTTGCCAACGATTTTCCTCAATAAGAGAAAGATAATGTCCCCATGGCCTGTAAATCTTTACGTGCTTATAACCTTCAGGTATTTTGGCTTTTTTTAAATTTTTAACTATATTTTTTACTTTTTGAGAGGACTTTTTATTTGATATTAATATCGCATCTCTAGTTTCCACTATTATTAGGTCATTTAAATCAATACCTACTACTAATCTATTCTCACTTCTAATATAAGAATTTTTTGTGTTTTCTAACATAACATTTCCTTCTGTATGGTTACCTTCAAGATCTTTGTTAGAAATATCCCAAACACTTTCCCAACTTCCTACATCACTCCATTCAGCATCTAAAGGAATTACTATAGCTCTAGATGTTTTTTCCAAAACGGCAAAATCAATTGATATATCATCGCATTTTTCGAAGGAAGATTTATCTAATCTTTGAAAAACAAGGTCAAATTTACTTTCCTTTATTGAGTTTTTGCAAGATTGTATGATTTTTGGAGAAAATTTATTTATCTCTTCAATTATTACTTTTGATTTGAACATAAATATTCCACTATTCCAAGTATATCTATTATCTTCAATTAATTTTTGGGCAGTTTCTTTATCAGGCTTTTCGATAAAACTCTCAATATTAAGGCCTTCTAGCTTATCACCAAATGGTTTTGTAGCTTTTATATATCCATAACCTACTTCAGGTGATCTTGGAACAACTCCAAATGTTACTAATTTATTTATTTCAGTAAATCTTAATCCCATTTCAACAACTTTTAAAAATTTTTCAGTATTTTTTATTTCATGATCTGAAGATAGAACTAATAAAGTTGGATCATCTTCAATTTCAAGAGACTTTAATGCTCCTAGGGTAATCGCAGGTGCAGTATTCTTTCCAAAAGGTTCTAACAATATTACAAAGTCTTCAATGTTTAGTTCTCTCATTTGTTCTGCCACAATAAATCTATGTTCTTCGTTACAAACTAGTATTGGCTTTCTAAGATTTTTTAAATTTAAAATTCGTTTTATTGTTTTTTGTAATAGGCTAAATTCTTCTTCTTTTTTTAGTGATAAAAATTGCTTTGGATAACTTTCTCTAGATAAGGGCCAAAGTCTAGAGCCAGATCCTCCACATAAAATTAAAGGAACAATAAAACTCTTAGACATTATTGTTGTTTTTTTAAGGTCATGATTTATTTTAACTCATATATTAATAAGAATTTAAAACAAAAATCTTTTATACTGATTCCAAAGGTTATAAATTCTATACTATTTATTTTTATATAAAATTAATGTTTTAATTCATTTTAAATAACAAGATATAATATAAATAAAATATTTCTAGTAATTTTGAGAAATTTAGATTTTCTAAGATTTGAACTAAAAAGAGAGAGAAAAATTTCAAATATTTTAATCTATAGAAATAAATTTTTTACAAGCAAAAATCTTAAAAAAGCCATATTAATATTTTCGATTTCAATACCCTTTTTTTTTCAAAAACAATTATTCTCAGAAGTTAAACCTATAAAATTTGATCTTGAAAAAGATACCATAAAATGGAAAAAAATTAAGTTTGAAAAAAAATATGGAAAGGATATTATTTGGCAAAAAATAGAAAAAAATAAAGATAATTTGTTCCCTATCGAAGAAGAAACAAAATATCAAGACTTTTCACAAAAAAATAATGAAGTTATAGGCTCATTTAATAGATCAATTGTGTTTAATGATTCAGTTGTTGGCCCAGATATTAGTTGGTTAGTTCCACCAGGATTTAAGTGGAATAATAAGTATAAATTTGATTCCTCTGTAAGAGGCCATAGTGGCAGATTTGGAAAAGGCAGAGGCGGAAAAAGTTTTTGGGGCTGGAATAGTGGGGATGCTGTTGGGCAATTTTATTATCAATTTCTTAATAATAAAAAAAATAGTTTTGGACTAAATTATGGAATAAGAAGCGTTTATGCTGGAAGTGCGCCAGGAGGGAGTACTCAATTTGGTGAAGGTCAATCTCTTGGATTTAGATTAGATAGAAAAATTTCACCAACTGAAGGCATCTCATTTGGAGCCGAACAATTACTGCATTTTGATGGTTTAACTGATACGGGAAGAGATATTTATTTGACTCTTTCCAAGGCATTATGGAGTAATAATGAAACCGGCCAATTTCCTTTAGATATTTATACATTTGGCATAGCAACTGGCAGGCTTGCAGAAGGAAATATAAAATTTCTTTGTAGTGATTTGTTAGGTGGCTCCGGGACTGAGGTCATGCATCAAAGGCGTTTATGCTGGGCACCTGTTTTTTCTATATCCAGAGTTTTTAACAAAAAATTTTCTACATTCTTTGAATATAATAGTAAGTGGTTTATCTTGGGATCATCTATCATTCCATTTAATGAGATCCCATTAAGAGGTACATTTGCTGTACAACTTTCAGATCATACTGATAATTACAAGTTAAATAGCTTTGAGGAACTTAAATGGGTTTTTAGATTAAGTTTAGGCTTTTAATTAAAAAAGGACAAATCATAGATTCATCCTTATTTGATGAAAAACTAATTTTAAAAAATATTGTAATCCAGATTGAGAGTAGAATTGTTTAGATTGGGCATATGCTTTTTTGACATTATTAATGTATCGTGGAATTTTAAATAATAATCTCATAAATAATATCAAAATGTTATTTTTTTTGTAACCTAAAACATTTGCAGAATGTTGCCTATATGCCACTAGGGGGATGTCAATATAAAATATGTTTGAATTTTCATGCATGGCAGATATAAGTATCCACCAATCGTGCATTACCATATATTTGCAGTAAGAAATTTTATCTGCTAAAGCTGAATTTATTGTCATTGCACATCCAGGCACAGGATTGTAATAGTAAATTGTATTTTTGGTAATGTAATTCTTTTGGTAATTAATTAACTTGTTATGAGATTTTTCTAATAATTTACCTCTATTGTCTATTAAAGAAAGATCTGAATGTATCAATACTGGAGCTTTATCTTCTATTGAATTGTATCTTTCGATAATGAATTTTAGTTTATATTTATGCCATATATCATCTTGATCACAAAGGCAGTATAAATTTGCTTCTCTTGACCTATGCTCAATTAAGTGAAAAAAATTTTTACTTGCACTTGAGAAAAATCTTTGGTCATTTAGTAATTTGATTTTTTTGGGAAAATTATTTTGATAATCATTTATTATCAAAATTGTATCGTCATTACTGCCATCATCATGAATTAAAAGTTCCCAAAAATTATATTCTTGATTAATAATAGAATCTAATTGTTCGCGTAAAAAATTTTCTCCGTTGTAGGTTGCTAATAAAATCTGAACTTTGGGATTTTGATTTATTTTTTTCATCGAAAGAATAAGTTTTCCAAGACATTCTTTGGTTTATAATATTGAAAAATCAGGTAATTAATAATTAAAAAAATTTTCCATGTATAGATAAGTAAAACTTCAATTTTTTTATAATTAATTTCTCAACGATACCATAAAACAGTTAATATTTTTTGAGATTATGATTTTAAATTTAAAACACTTTTATCCTATCAGTGTCATAAATAAAATTTAGATATTAGTTCAAAAGAAGTAAACATTTAGTAAATTAATGAAAAATATAATAACTATTAGATAAGGTATTTTAAAAAATTAAATTAAAAATAAATTTTTCCACTTAGTGGGCTAATCCTAAAAATATATGAGATTTTGATTCTGCCAATCTTTTTTAATTAATATGATTAAGTAAGATATTTTTAAAGAGATTATTTATTCTAATCATATGAAAAAGTTTTTGAAATATTTAATCTCAGGTTTTATAAATACTTTAGCCACATATTTTACTTCAATATTACTTTTGAAAATTTTTAATGTAATTTTAGTTGTTAGCAATTTATTAGGTTATATAGTTGGTATTTTTGTATCTTTTTATTTAAATAGAAATTTTGTATTTAAAAGCAAGGAAGCCGAAATAAAAAAACAGTTTTATAAGTTTTTGTGTGCTTGTTTATTTTCATATTTAATAAATTTAATTTTTTTAATTGTCTTTTCATTTATTATTCAATTAAATGATGAAATTTCACAAATTTTATCTATGTTAACCTACAGTATATCTTTTTATATTTTCTCAAATAATTATATTTTTAAATAATTATTTCTTACAAAGTTTTAGACCATTTCCTAACTCTAAACAATTCCAATTATTTTCTTGGGCTTTTTGGATATATTGTTTCTGCAATTCATTTGTAGAATCCCATCCTGGATCAAATGGATTAAGAAGTAAAACATTATATTTTTGTAAATCTAATCTCATATCATCTTTATTATTAGGATATTTTATGAACGATCTTTGAGATAGATGGGGAACTAGATAACTTGTAGTTATAACATTTGCATTTTTAGGTATTTCTTTAAATGCTTCCCTAGCTGGATTGATCAAATCTAGTCTACCCAAATAGGGACCTGCAAAAAAGAGAGGCTTTGCTAATGCTGCCCAACAAATAATCATCCATAGGAAACTTCTCCTATTATAAAAAAATTCTTTCTTATTATTTGCAATCCCATTTATTACTGAAACTACAATAATAAGAACCACTGGTAAACTGTATTGATGAATTAAGGTTCTTTGTGAAGAAGACTCGGAAAGTATATTTGATAAAATTAATGGGAATGAACTTAATAATGTAATAAAAGAAATCTTTTTCCAAAAAACAAAAGCGGGTAAAAAAAGTATTAATAAATAAAATATAGAATCAAGTAAATTTATACTTTTTAGGACATAAAATGGATTGGTAAATAAGGTTAATAATATTTCTATAAATGAATCCCCATATTTTGAATATCTAGCTAATGCCATTACAGATCCTTTATCACCATTCAGTATTGGATATATCCAATTATTTAAAAATAAAAACCAAATTATAGATATTGCGATTAGGAAAAATGCTCTTTGGAATTTTTTTTTCAAAATTTGTTCTAATCCAAAACCAAAAATTAAAAGCACTAATCCATCTCTTGTTCCAAGAATTAAAAAAGTTATAAGTAAAGATTTTAAGAAGTTTTTATTTTTTTCAAAATAATAATATAAAGGAATCAAAGGCATCGCCCAAACCTCAGGATGAAAATCAAATAGATTTACATTAAAAACTACAGGCTGTAGAAGCCAAAAAATTGTAATAAGAAAGCAAATTTTACTGCTTAAGTTATTTTTTTTGCACAAAAGCCATAAGGGAATTGTTGTAAAACAAAGAGATAAAGATTGAGTAATAAATAAAAAGTTTATGTTGGGAATAAACTTATATAAAAGTGAAGCTATATATAGTGTCCAGGCCCCATGATCTGCAAACATATGTAATCCAGTCATAGTTGAATAAGAAGGTATATTTTTACTGGTTAGCCATATCCACTGATCAAATAACCCTAAATCGTATGCATTACTCTGCAATAAATAATGCCTAATCACAGCCAATATAAAAAATAAAATAGAAGCTAAAGTTGTAATTAAAAAAAGTTTTTTAAAATACTTATCATTTCTAAAATTAGTTAATTTATCCATAAAAAACTCATCTTTCATTAATAATAAATCTTTCTTCAATAATATAGAGAGGTCTATTTTTTGTCTCAAAAAAAATATTTCCTATATATTCTCCTAATAGTCCTATAAAAATTAACTGAATACCAGATGAAAGTAATATTGTCATACAAATTGCTGCCCAACCCGCTACCCAACTTTGAGTAAAAAATCTTATGTATAAAACATAAGCCATGCCAACAAATGCAAATAAAGAAAATATGAAACCTGTGAAAGTAGCAAGTCTTAGTGGTTTTCTTGAAAAATTAGTTAAACCTTCAATTGCGAAAGAAACCATTTTTTTTAGAGAATATTTTGTTGTCCCAGCAAATCTTGGATCTCTAATATACTTAACGCTTATTTGCTTAAAGCCTATCCAAGCAATTAATCCTCGCATAAATCGACCTTTCTCTGGAAATTTCTTTAATGCATCAATAACAGTTCTATCTACTAATCTAAAGTCTCCTGTATCTAGAGGTATTTTTACTCCTGAAAGAAAATTTAACAACCTATAAAAAGTAAAAGCTGAAAATTTTTTTAAAAAGTTTTCTTTCCTTCTTATAGTTCTTTGTCCATAAACAACTTGATAACCTTTCTCCCACTTCTCTATCATTTTTTTAGCTATCTCTGGGGGGTCTTGCAGATCTGCATCAATAATAATAGATGCAGATCCTGAACAATTATCTAATCCAGCTTGAACAGCCTGTTGATGCCCAAAATTTCTTGAAAAACTTAGAAGAATTATTTTAAAAGGATATTTTTTAATTTCTTTAATTATTTTCTTAGTATTATCTCTACTTCCATCATCAATTAAAATTAATTCCCAATTAAATTGATTGATATTTGTTGAAACTTTTTTGATTCTTTTTAAAGTTTCAAATATCACTTTTTCTTCATTAAAACATGGAACAATCCAAGATATAATTTTTTTATTATCCATAAATATTCTTCAGAAATATCATTTCATGATTTTATTTTAATTTATACCTTTCAGTTTATATAAATAAATAAATTTAAATTAATTTAGATTTATACTATATTTAATTTATTATGATATGGCATTCTATTTTGAGCAAATTAATTTGTAATCTTAAAAAACTTTAGAAGGTATAAAAAATCTCTAATTCATAATGAATATTAAAAAAACAAAGATTTTATTGATATCCTCATCTGGTAAAACTGGTGGAGGACCTACTCATATATTTTTGTTAAGAGAACTTTTGGAAGATAAGTTTGATTTTTTTTTGGCAATGCCAAGTTTTAATTCTAAAAGTACTCAATTTGATAGTGAAAAATATCTGGAGATTGCTGAAAGAAAAATATTGATAATGGATATAATAAAATTGATATTATTTTCTAGAAAAAATTCTATAGATATTATTCATGCTCATGGAAAGGGTGCTGGTTTAATAGCTCGAATAATTAAGATTTTTTTAAATAAGCCTTTAATATATACATTTCATGGAGTCCATACTGCTTGTTTGAATAGATTCAACAAATTTTTATATATAGTTTATGAGAATTTAACTGGATGGCTTGATGATGAAAAAGTTTTTGTATCTTTAAGTGAAAAATTACAAGCAATAAATCTTAAAATATTGATTGGAAAAAAAAATTGTATTATTAATAATTGTACAAAAAAAATGTTTAGAAATAAATTTAAAAAAGAAAAAAATAATTTAAAAATTGGAATTAAAAATAAAAAAAAGAATATCATTTCTATTTGTAGATTAGTTGATCAAAAAAATATTTTTGAAATTTTCGAAATAGCAAGAAAATTACAAATTTATAACTTTATTGTCTTGGGTAATGGATATCTTTTTGATAAAGCAAAAAATTATATAGAAACAAAAAAAATAAAAAACGTATATTTATTGGGAAATAAAAAAGATGTTTTTAAATATCTTTATGAGGCAGATTTATTTCTCTCAACTTCATTATATGAAGGACATCCTATTAGCATCTTAGAAGCAATGTCTATTGGGTTGCCAATAGTTGCTTCAAAAGTTACAGGTAATATCGATACAATAAAAAATAATTATTCTGGGATATTTTATACATTGGGGGATATTAATGAAGCAGTGAATTGCATAGAGAAAATTTTGAAAAATATTGAATTTAAGCGAAAAATTTCAAATAATTCGTTTTTAACACATAGGCAATTATTTACTATAGAAAAAATGAAGATTGATTATTTATCACTTTATAAAAAACATGATAAATATTCTCAAAAATTAAATTTTTTAAAAAGATAATTTAGATTTTTTATTCGTTTAGTGAAAATAAATTTAATTTTATTTTTTATGTTTTTAATAAGACGATTTAATTAATTTTCAAATACTATATATTTGCTTCAGGATTTGTTTTTCATTCCTTTTTTATATTTAATAAGGTAAATGTATTTAAATATTAATTGAATCTTTATTTACTATTTCTCTAAAACTCTCTGATTTTATTAATAATTCATCATAATTTCCAAATGCCGAAATTTCTCCATTTTTAAATTCATAAATACAATCACATTCTCTAATTGTTGAAATTCTGTGAGCTATAAATATAAAAGTAAAATCTTTATTTAAATTACTGATAGCTTTTATTAGATTAGATTCTGTTTTATTATCTAATGCACTAGTAGCTTCATCCATAACAATTATTTTTGAGTTTCTGTAAAATGCTCTTGCAATAGCTATTCTCTGCCTTTGCCCGCCTGAAAGTCTAATTCCGTTTTCACCCACTTTTGTTTTAAGCTTTTCAGGAAGGCTATCTATTAAATCATCTATTTGAGCTGCTTTTATTGATTCCCAAACTTTTTTTTCATCAATGTCAATTTCATTTAATCCATAAGCTATGTTAGACAATATATCGCTACTAAGTAAATTTATTGATTGTGGAACATATGAACATAAAGATTGCCAATCCTGAATCTGCGATGATTTGAGTGGTTTTTCATCAATTAGTAAACTACCAGTATAGGGTCTCAAAAGACAAAGTATTTGATTGGCAGTAGTTGTTTTACCGCTACCTGTTTTCCCAATAAAGGCAATTTTTTGGCCAATTGGTATTTTTATATTTATATTCTTCAAAGCAAACTTATTAGTATTTGGGTATTTATAAGAAATATTTTCTAAAATGATATTTTTTCTTGGCATTTTTAGTATCTTTTTCTTATTTTTATTAATTTGATTCAAGTATGTTCTCTTATCTTCTAATTCAATTATGCTTAATGCCTCTTCTACATCTGGTATTCCAGCTCTTAAATCTGTTAAACCTCTAAAAAGATCTTGCAAAGGAGGGGTTAACTTTAATGAAGCAACCGCAATCGTAGCTAAAAATGGAACTATTTCTAATAAGTTTGTAGGGCTATTTTTTGAAAAAAGTGGGAAAAGTCCAATTGAAAAGATAAAAGTTATACCTAATGGTTCTATTAAAGCTCTTGGTAACTCTGGAAACGTCTCTGCTTTCCAAAGGAAAGGGAAGGCAACTTTTCCTGCTTTATTGTGCCTTTCCTGAAAAAACTTTTCAGAGCCTGACAAATGAACATCTACTATTGTCCTAATTGACTCTGACATTACTTTGTTAATCTCTGATTCTAAATTTATTCTTTCTTTTGATGCTTTCCTAATGAAAGGAGTAACTAATAATGAAATTGCTAAATAACTAATTACAAGACTCAACATTAAATATAAAGCTGTAATTTTTGCAAAACTTATAATTGCTATAAATATAAAAGAAACTATAAAAATTCCACTTACTATTTGTAGTATTGGTCTAATTAATTTTTCTGAAACTCTAGATATATTAAGTAAAATTTTTGATGATAAATCTTGACTTTTATCTGTTAGAAAAAAATCATAGTTTTGTGTCAAGACATTTTTCTGAGCGATATTTGATAGTTCCAAAAAAACAGAAGCCCTTAACTTTTCTTGTTTTGCTCTAAGTAAGATCCTTGAGAAAGATGCTATCCAGTTGAAAGTTACATAGGCTGCAATAAGCAAGACAGCTTTTGTAAGTGGATCAGTGGTAATAAGATCTGAAAAAGGTATAGCAGGTCTATTCGCTTGCCCAACAACAGCAGTAAATACTCTTGAAACTAGAGCAACTACAAGAAGATCAATTAATCCAGTCATTATTGCAATTGGTAAAAGAGTCAATAACGATCTTCTTGTTTTCAAGGAAAGTTTTTTAAAAATCCTATGAATTAATCTGTAAGTTTTACTAGGCATTATTATATGCAATCATAATTTAAAGATATTTTCTTCTTTGATGTTCAGTTTGAATATTGTTCCTAAATAAATTTAGTATGCACCTCTATCTAATGGGAGTATTATAACTCCAAATGTCCTTATTAAGATCCTTAAATCCATAAGTAAATTATAATTCTCAACGTAATTTAGATCTAACATTACTCTTCTTTTGTAGGTAAGATTATTTCTACCGCTAACTTGCCATAGACCAGTAATACCTGGTTTTATTGATGAAACTTTTTTAAAATTTTCTTCGTACTTAATTTTTTCCTCTTCCACTATTGGTCTTGGTCCAATAATGCTCATTTCACCCCGAAGCACATTGATAAATTGTGGCAATTCATCTAGGCTTGTTTTTCTTAATAATTTGCCAATAGTAGTTATTCTGGGATCGTTTTTTAACTTATGAGTTTTCTCAAATTCAATTCTAAATTTATCATCTACCATAAGCAGATTTTCAAGAATATCATTTGCTTCAGGATACATTGTTCTAAACTTAATACATTTAAAAGGGATATTATTTTTACCTATCCTTTCCTGGGAAAAAAATATAGGACCTCTAGAACTTAACTTTATAAACAAAGAAATAATTAAAAATAATGGAAGACTAAATATTAAAAAAAATAAAGAAAATAATAAATCAAAAAGGTTTTTAATAAATTTGTAAAACTTGAAATTTCTTTTTCTTATTGAATTTTTAATCATAAGTTTTTAATTCATTATATTTTTTTAATTAAATTTGGGTTTAATTTGAAATTTTATTAAATTTTCTCCATGCCTTATTGATTGAAAAATTAATTTTAGTAACAAAGTTTTCAATACTAAATTTTTTGGAATATTCATTTAAAATTTCAGGCTTAAATTTTCTCCATAATTTTTTATCTTCAAACCAACTGATAGTATCAAAAATATCTTCAGATGTCTGTTTATTAAAAAGTAAACCATTTTTTAATTTTTTTGAATTTTTTTCATTTAAACAATTTATTGTATCTAATATTCCCCCTTTCCCATATGCAATAACTGGAGCGCCTGATGCCATTGCTTCAACAGGTGCAATCCCAAAATCTTCAATACCTGCATAAACAAATGCTTTACAACTAGACATATATTTTTCAACTTCCCTATCAGATATTTTCCCTAGGAATCTAATATTAGAATTAGAAATTTTTTCAAGTTTCAATCTTTCGGGACCATCTCCGATAATTATCAATGGAAGATTTAATTTATTAAAAGCCTTAATCAATAAATCAACTCTTTTATTAGGTACTAATCTATTTAAACTTAAGTAAAAGTCTCCTCTAGAATTTTTATATTTGAATCGTTCAATGTCTACAGGTGGATGAATTACTTCAGATTCTAAACCCCAGTATTTTTTTATTCTTTTAGCCGTGAAATTTGAATTTGCGATTACATAATCTATTCTTTGAGAGCTATAGAAATCCCATTCTCTTAATTTGTAAAGCATTATTCGTATTGGATATTCAAATCCTAATTTTGATAATGTAGATTTCTCTAAATATGTGTGCATCTGATCCCAGGCGTATCTCATTGGAGTATGAACATAACTAATATGTAATTGATCAGGAGAAGTAAGTATGCCTTTTGAAAATGCATGACTTGAACTTATAATTAAATCGTATTTCCTCAAGTCTAATTGCTCTATTGCATAAGGAAGTAAAGGAAGATAGCTTTGAACATTTGTTTTGCCAAATGGTAATGATTGAACAAAACTTGTTTGTATTTTGCTTTTAATGAAAGATTTTCTTTGAGAATCATGAATATTTGAAGTTAACGAGAAAATATCAGGATTAGAATAATTTTTGTTTAAAAGATCATTTAAAATCATTGTTACTTTTTCAGCTCCTCCAAATGATTTTTTCAGAAACCAATCGTGAACAATAGCTATATTTGAATCTTTTATATTCATAAAAAAAATTTTTTCTTTGCTTAATTTTAAATTATTATTGGCATGATTTTAAAAAAGATTTTATCTTAAGTGAGTAGGCTGAATGCGTTTATAAATTTAAATTCTAGTAAATAAGTTAGACCCTCAACAATATTTATAATTTCATTACTCTCTTCAGACTTCTCCAATATTTTTGCCTTATTTAAAGAAAATCTTGCATCATTTTTATCTAATAAATAAAGATTTATAATCGATTTAGTAAGTTGAGCGTTTCCGTTAGAAAAATCCTTTTTTAAAATCAGGTTTATAGTTTTTTCTGCATTATCAACTTTTCTTTGAAGAATTTGACATATTAAAACATTATATAAATCCTTCACATTTTGATCGTCATTATATCTCTGGGTGTATATTTTTTCAGCATCTTTTAGATATATTTGTTTGGGGTCACTTTGATTAATGACTCCAACTAAATTAAAAAGTTTTTCAAATTCACCGTTTCTTAAGAAATCTCCTAATGTTTCAACTTTTGAGATTTTATTATCCATTTTTATGTGACCCTCATATACTTGGTCATCTTCGACTATTAGCTTTTTATCAAAAAGATTTAAATTTCTTATTTTACCCTTTTCGTCCATATGTCTTGCTTGAATATTTAATTCTTTAAAACCTTTTTCAGATAAATTTATTGGGATATCTTGCGTTAAAAAATAGCAACTTTCTTTATTGAAGTTTTTATGAAAAGAGCCGTTGGCTAATGCAATATTGGTGGAAGTTTTATAATCTTCATTGATAAAGTCCAATAAAATGCTTGAAGATTTTATTAATTCCCCTTCCCAGATTAGTTGGAGTTTTATGCCCTCTGGAATTTTTTTTACATCTAAATTTGATGAAATATATTTACAGTCTTTCTGAAGTAAATAACTATTTAATGACTCTCTTCTTAGAAGTGAAACTTTACTATTGTCAGGCAAGTTCCATTCTTTTTGAATGATAAAAGAAGGATTGTTTCGTAAATACTGATTAAGAAGATTTTTTGCTTCATTAGACATAACTCCCTGATCGCCTGTTTTAACAAGAAACCAGTCAAATAATTCTAAATCATTTTTATATGTTTCTTGATTACTAATTACCTGTCTAACTGCAACATATTCTCCTTGCCTAGATGCCTCTGCTTCAAGGTTGAAAGTATTAATATCTTTAGTATCGGGTAATATAGCTAAAGTTGATACGAGATTGTTACTTTCTTTTTTTATCTCATTTATAATATCAGCATGTGGCCAAGTATATGTTGAGTAAAGATTTGAATGATTTAAAAAAAGTTTACTTTTGGAAAAAAACAAAGAAAAAAATATTGATATGATGAAAATTATTTTTTTACTATGATTTGAAAAAATTTTAAATTCTTTTGACTCTAAGAATATGGCTGGATATATACACAGTATAGGAAAAATAGGCATCATAAATCTAATGTCTTTTGTAGACATCAAACTCATAATTAAATAACAATTAAAAATATAAATTAGAAACCATAAATTTAACTTAGTTAACGATTTAATTTTGAAATTCAATAAATTCTTTTGAAATATCTTCTCTATCAAAAATATCATTGAAAAAATTGAGAAATTAATTGGACCAAAAATCAAGGGTAACCTTTTAAAATAAAACAACCAGCTTTCAATCGAATAAAATTCAAGTCCTTCTTGATAATTCACCCCCCAGTTCCAGGCATTAATAGTAGATGTAATAATAGTCAGCCAATTCCTAGAAAACCAAGGAAAAATTATTACTATAAATGTTATAAAAAAAAATATTAATTCACCTAAGCTATAACTAAAACTATATTTGCGTTTAATTAATTTTAATAATATAAATAAAAATGAAAAACAATATATTACTACTCCAGTGGGCCTAGTTAAAAAAATTAAACCTAATGAAGCACCTGCTAGTGAAGAATAAAAACTAAACTTTTTTTTATCTAAATACCATTTTGTAAAAAACAAAAAACCTAGGGTGCTGAATGATGTAAGTGAAAGGTCTATTAGGTAATCTGAACGGTTATTTAATATTAGTGAACTAAAGGTGAATATTGATGCGGCCCAAATGCCTGTAGATTCGTTCTTTAATATTTTGCTAAGGTTAAATATTGAAAAAATACAGATAATATTGAAAATTTGATTAGATAAGTAAGCAAATTGATAAGTATTATCGAAAAACTTTAAAAATAATGCAGATAAAAAATAAGTTAAAGGGCCCCTATAGCTATCAGTTACATCCAATAATTGGTTTAATTTTTCAAAAATAGTTATTTCTTGGTATCCTAAAATGTTGTATATTTTAAACACATTACTCAGATGGTAACCTTGATCCCAAGCAGGGGGATTTTTAATTTGCAAAATAAATAAATAATCAATTATCAAGCTTAAAAAAATAATAATTATTATCTTTGAATAATTATTTTTTAAAAGAACATTAATTATTCTCATTTTATAGCTAAATTTCCATAATCTTTATCAACAATTATATTTTTAAGACCTGCCATTAAGATCCATGTAATCAAACTTATTTTCCCATCAAAGTATTGAATATCGGCTAGTTGGGATATTAGAAAATAGAAAAAAGATGTCCAAAATGCTCTATCTATATATGGAAAATCAATTTTCATTTTGCTGGGAAATATTTTCTTGCTGGATAAATAAAGAATATTCATAGAAGTTATGAAAAAAATAATAGTGGCGGGCAGACCGTAACTAATAGATAATTCAAACAGCAGATTATGTGAATGACCTTTCCAGAAATTTGTATTAAAAAAAAATATTTCTGTAAAAGACCCCGCTCCAATTCCAAAAATAGGATTTTCTTTAATAAGTTCAAATGCACTTTTATAAATTTCCATTCTTGTTACATCTAGCCCCTCATAACCCTCATTAGAAAATTCTAATAATACTTTGCCAGGTAATAAATTTCTTAAACTATTTTGCAATTCACCTTCAAATATTGGAGAAAATAAAAAGAATAAAATGAATATTGAAACTGTTATTAATAGTAAAAAAAATTTAAATGATTTCTTACCTAAAACTATCGGCATTGATGTAAATAAACCAAGCCAAGCATTCCTAGAAAAAGTTAAAAATGCAGCTAAACCAGTAGATATAAGAAAACTTAAAGCAGCGGTTTTTTTAAACAAATTATTCCCTTTTTCGATAAATAATGCTATGCAAAATGGCCAAACAAAATTAAGCCAAGATGCTGCATAGTTTTGACTGCTAAATAACCCACTTAATCCTCCTGGATTTTCTATGGGTCTTTGGTACCAAATAATTAGCCCATTAAGAGTTTGAAATGGCCCAGTCCAGTTTAAAAAATATTGACCAAAACCAGTTATTAATACTGGGAACGTACTCGCAACCAAAAGCAATGAAAATGATCTCCTTTTTGAATTTGAATTTAGGTATGGCTGGGATGCCCAAAAAATCCAAATGAAAGGAATCCAATTAGCTAGCCCAATTAAAGATAATTTAGTATCCCAAATTGCATCGTAGTTGTTTGCTAAGAGGAAATTTTGCGAAATTGCGCTTAGTAGTATTAATAATCCGAAGGTCAAAAAAGGAAGATTCCAGTAATCTTTGAAAAATGAATTTTTCCTTGTAAGACTAGCTATTATGAACGATGGCAATAAGAATAGAATACCAACGACCATTGTTGAGGGTAAAAAAAATATCCCTATCAGGAAAAAAACAAAACCATAATCTTCAAGATTTTTTTTCTTGGAAAAATAAAGCTTTATCTCTTTCATGTATTAATCTTCATACGATATTAACGCTTCCTGCAGGATTCGAACCTGCGGCCCACTGCTTAGAAGGCAGTTGCTCTATCCAGCTGAGCTAAGGAAGC